>Ga0181418_1000549_pt1 | contig 12547 bp, 9 predicted proteins | sample 41SPOviralmetaG_FD_130143 | JGI IMG/M metagenome (GOLD analysis project Ga0181418, IMG submission 130143) | Marine viral communities from the oligotrophic San Pedro Time Series (SPOT) site, San Pedro Channel, CA, USA - 41 SPOT_SRF_2013-03-13 | ecosystem: Environmental > Aquatic > Marine > Strait...
ACTGTTTATGATTTTGAATACTTTACAGAAAAAATGCCAGTTGAAGCAAGTGTTATTATAGATAGAATATTTTTAGATTTTGATGCCCACGAAGATGAATTAGATAAAGCATGGCGTGATGTAAAACAGGTGATGGAATTGGTTATTACAAATAATTATCAGCATACTCTGTTTTTCTCAGGTAGGGGTTTTCATTTATTTTTGTTCGGTAAGAAAACTAAAAACATGAGAGATGTTCAAACATTCTTTAAGGAAATCAAAGAGTATCTAATTATGAAAGTAGGTAAAGATAATACTCTTGATGAAAGAGTTGGGCAAACTACTAGATTGAGAAGAGTGCCAAATACAGTTAATATGAGTTCTTCTGATGGAGAAGGTAATGCTAGGTATTGCATACCTTTAACTATTGATGACTTATCTTTAGACATTAACCAAATACTAACAATGGCACTTAAGCCTCGCCATTTACCCTTTCAAAAGGGTGGAAAAAATGAGGTAGTATTTCCTGTTGCGCCCCCTATTGGGGCTATGGAGGGGTCAATTTCTGTACCTTCTAGCGTAGGTAAATTGCCTATGTTACCTTGTTTGCATAATGCGGTAATGGTGGAGAATCCTACGCATTTAGCAAGAGCATACCTTGTTTCATGGTATCGAGATTTATTGTCAGGTTATACTGATTTAACTACTCATGCTGATAAACAAAAAGTGCATGAGTTAGCGGTTGAAGAATTAGAAAGAGTCTTTGCTAGTTCTGATTCAATTTGGCTTGATTGGGATAAAAATGAAACAATTAAGCATTCTCGTTTTACAGTTTATAATAATTATAACACCCCTCATTGTGATAGACTTATCAGTGAAGGATTTTGTGTAGGTAAATGTTGGAGGTATTCAGATGCTAGTAATTGATTCAAGAGAAAACTCAAAACTTTCTAAACTTGTTGTTCAGAAAGCAAAGGCACTTAGAATAGAACATGAAGCGAAATGGATTGAGATAGGTGATTATGTTTATGATGATGTTTGTTTTGAAGCGAAATCAACAACAGATTTTTTGGGTTCAGTAATGTCTAAAAGATTATGGACTCAATTAGATAATATGGATAGACATTACTTAACCAATGTAGTAATAATTTATGGTGATATGCAAGAAGCAATACATAATGTAATTCAGCACTCTCCTAGTAAAATGCCAATCGGGACTAGAAGCATTATGCTTAATAATAAGTTTCTAGGGGCAATAGGAAGAATAGTATTAGACACGGATATAAAACCATTTTGGGTACAAACAGAAGAAGAAGCAGCATTAATAATAACAGCAATATGTAAAATGAAACCACTAACTAGAGATACAATAGCACCACAAGTATTTAAAAGAATAACAACAGATGATTTAAGACTAGATTTACTAAGTAGTATTAAAGGCGTATCAATTAAAAAAGCAAAAGAACTAATAAAACAATTCGGCTCTATAATGGAAATAGGTGAGTGTTCAGTATTTGAACTACAATCCATAGAAGGTATAGGAGAAACCTTAGCCGAAAGAATTAACTCCACATTAAACTCAGAAGAGAAGGTGAAAATATGAATGACGAATATGACGAAGAAGAATATATAGCAGCATTTGAAGAAAATGCAGGTGTATTTAGCGAAGCCTTACCAGCAGTAGTTAGAGAATTTCAAAAGTCAGCAGTTGAAGTATCGCATTATAATGATATTCCTGCGGCTATAAGTTTCTTTACTATTCTAGGGCAGATTACAAAAGACTTTATTAGAATACCCAATGGAAGAAGTATAGAAGATAGTAGAATACATTTCTGCCAAATTCAAACTTCAGGAACAGGTAAATCAACACTATACAATTTCGTTGGGCCTATTGCTAGAAAAACATTTGAAAAGATAAATGAACATCAAAAACACCCTTCTCTAGTAGTACCCACTGATAAAGGATTGAAAGGCAAAGTAATGTCAAGAAAATTTGATATTTTTAGTGTTACTGATTATACTGATTCAGTTCTTGTTGGTGGTTATAGCGAGCAAAAAGAAATGGAAATAGATGAAGACACTTTTGATGAGAAGTGGACAGGAAATATGGTTGCTAAAAGAAACGCTGGATTATTAGAAGGTAGCGGATTAGCACATTGGGATGAATTTGAATACTCTGGTATCTTCCATGTAAGCCAACATCAACAAAAAGCAATTGTTTATCTTAATACTCTTATGAACACTTTAGCAGGAGAAACTTGGGTTATTGATAAAGCACTATCTTCTTATCAAATAGGTAATGATGATAATAAAATTATGGAATGTTTTTGTGAGCGTTCAGTATTGGCTATGACTTATCCGCCATCTAACCTAAATGAAGTTATGGCTCATAAGGGTGTGCTTCAAAGAATGTTATTATATGTTTGGGATGTACCTAAGTTTATTCAGCATAAAATGAGATTAGAACAAATTGACAAAGCAGGTACTATTGAAGAAGTTACTCAACCTATTGATAAATACGCTGATGCTTTATTTTCTTTATATAAATTAGTATTAGATAAGTATAATAGTGAAGGTGGTAATCCTCTTCAAACAGTATCTTTTGCAGCCAATTTCAATCAAGTATTAAGGTTAGAATATGAAAACATGAACAACTATCTTTGGAATACAAGAGCCGAAGTTGCTGATATTGCGTCTAATTTTACCACCCGTTTGATGAAGATTCTCATTAAAATGTCTGTTCTTTGTAGTGTTGCATCTGCACCATCTATTAAGAATAAAGATGAAAGATTCATTGTTACAGGGCATAATGTACGCCAAGCCGCTACTATCGTGCGACAGTGTTATATGACATTGGTTGATTGGCTAGAGCGAAGCCTACGAGTGAAGAGACACAGTGTTGCTGAAAATTCGCTTGAAAACTTCTTTATTAGTGTTTATAAAACAATGGAGAAGGATGAAGAAGGTTATTTGAACAAGACTCTGTATATTAAAGAAATTAAAGAGAAGTCCAAAAAATCACAAGCGCAAATTTATAGGCATTTTGAAACTATTAAGCATAAGTTTGAAGAAACATGGTATGGTCGTTCAAAATATATTCGTATGGTAAAGGGTGAAGAACAATGAAGTGGGAAAACACATATCTAGTTTTTGAAGTATCAAAAGGGCCAAAAGTAATTATAGACACATTAGACACTTATGGTGCTGATGGATGGGAATGTTGTTCTCAACTAATTGTTGCTGGTTCACAGATAGTTTGTTTCTTAAAAAGAAGAACAGACAATGATGAACCAAAGGTAGATAAAGAAGAAGAAAAGATTAGTAAATTGTGGTCTAATTCTGGGGAATAATACATGTCAGTATTGGCTTTAGATATTGAAACCAAGAATATGTCTTATGACATAGGTGGTTTTGGTAATACTCATATGTTCCAAGTATCAACTGTTGCTACTTGGGATGGGTCTAATGGAACAGTTTATGTTGATGAACCATTAAGTTCTGATTTTTCTAAATCAGGACATATAGTTAAATCTCTTAGAGAATTAAAATATGATTTAGATAATCATTTTGAGAATGGTGGCTTATTGTTAGGGCATAACATTGCTGCATTTGATTTACCTATTCTTAGAGACTCAATGGATATTTATTGCGTTAATAAATATGTTAAAGAAAAGCAATATATAGATACTTCTAAAATACTATTAAAGGAACATGGCGAAAGATTTCAACTAAAGAATCTTGTAAAATGCACAATGAATGATGCTAAGTTAATGGATAGTGCAGACGCACCTAAGTTATGGAAAATGGGTAGATTTGATGAAGTAGTAGATTACTGCATGAAAGATACCCAATTAGTATATGATTTATGGAAGTATGGACAAGATAATGGAGTAGTAAAAGCCTTTTCTATGGAAAAGGGAGAACATAAAGAATTAGAGGTGAAATGGTAATGACAGGTTGGGATTGGTTCGGACTTGCTATTTTTATCATTGTTCTAATGCTTTTATTCTTTGCTGCTTTCGGGGCAACTTCGGTTACTGATGAAAGCGTTGAAGAATATATGAAGCGTTTAATGAACGAAGATAAAAATGCTAAGTGATTAAAATGGGATTAAAACAAGAATGTTTGTTCTGTAAAGAGAAAACAGTAGCAAAGAGACTTTTAGGTTTCTATGTGGGTTCAACAGAACAAATTAAGTTATGGGAGTGTCGTGCTTGTAAAGGCATATGGTCAGAAAAAACAGTCGGAGGGCAATAAGCCCTTCGGCCTTTTTTTTGGGTTTTTAACTGCTATAACAAATTAATAGCGTTAAATGAGAGCATCATAGCGGAATACCAACTACCGCACATTGAATAGTTACTTGTACTGTATTAACACCATCATCTACATCACATGCAAGTTCGTAAAGAGCGTCATTTGGTGGGTCTAAAGCACTTCCCGGAATTGTACCGTCAATAGCCAAAGTATTGTATCTAGCCGCATTTGTTGTTCCAGCAGAACCAACGCTGAATACATTATTAACATCACGAACTTCTGCATGTTGCCAAGAATAGGTATAACTACCGGTTCCACCCGTAGCAACTACTGAAACATCCCATATTGGGATTCCACCAGCACCCGTAGTAAAAGCCCCACTACCCGCAATATCGGCATGTTCTACTAAATCAACTAAAGGGGCAGAACCGTCTATTATGATTGAAGCCGCTAAAGGTGTAGAAGAACCTTGTTGAGCGCAACCCATTAGTGTAATATACATATTAACCAACTACCATCCAATTATTAGACCCAATAGCAATACAAGTGGCTGCTTTATATGTTGCTAAAGTAATGTCTGAACCTGCGCCATTAATGTTATTTCCATTACGACCAATAGTAATATCTCCACCTGTTGTATTTAGAATAGCATAATGTTCACCAGCAGTAGAAGTAGATGGTAAAGTTATGTTACCTGCACATATATTATATCTACCAGCATGGGCTGTTTCAGTTAAAGTAGTGCTTCCCGATACCGATACAGTTAATAATCTTGTATTTCTAAAAGTTCCACCCGAAAGAATATCAAGAGTTGCTACTGGTGCATTAGTACCAATACCTACCATATCCGCAGAAGCGTCAGTAAATAATAAGTTAGCATTAGTATTTCCTTCAACTCTAAAATCAATATCATCTCCTTGGTCATTAACTACTACATCTCTTGTACTAGCCCTAAGTCTAATAAACTCTGTAAGAGTTCCCGCTTCAATTAAATTAAAAGTTAAATGGCCATCTTCACTACCATCTGAAGTATCATCCATACCTCCTTCAATTGTAGCATAATTTACTTCTTGAGGTGTACTAGCATCGTTTTCACCTCTAAAAACAATTTGGCCTATTAAATCAGCATCGTCAATATCTGCGGCTGCATCATCACCATTTCTAAACAATACAAAGTTAGGGGCTGAAGTAGCGGCACTACCTAAAGTTCCTTCTAAAATAAGATGGTCGCCCGAACCAGCACCAACTATGTGTAAATTAGCACTGGGACTTGCAGTACCAATACCAACCAGTTCAGTACCACCATCAACATAAAATATATTATCATTATCTTTACCTGCTATCATGAAGTTTATATCCTCTTGATTGTGATTAAAAATCACACCTTCTGAACCACTCATTCTTAAATGCTCAACTGAAGCCCCTACTTTAGTAACATAAATTAAAATCCTACCGTCTTCTGTACCTGCTGTTTCATCGGGTGCATCGGCATTTATTACGCAATAATCGTGATAAGCACCGCCATCGTCTTTTGCTATAAATCTAATTTTACCTATATCCCCGCTTGTACCCGAATTGGAACTACCACTTCTTTTGAAAATTAACTCCGGCTCATCTGTTGAAGCATCAGTAGCGATGTTTTGAGTATTTTCTAAAATTACTTGTGGTTTTTGGTCAACACCGCTTGAAAGATGTAGCATAGCATCGGGGGAGTTAGTACCAATACCAACATTCCCTTCATCATCAATTCTCACTCTTTCTGTTATTCCTGCATTTGCGTTATTAGTTGAAAATACTAAACTTCCATCATTAACTCCATCTGCATCATTAACTGCGCTAATTCTTGCACCGACATAAGAAGTAGGGCCGTGAGAATCATAATTTTCTAAATCAATTCTAGCATAATCAGTACCCGAAGCGTTTCTTGCACCTTCGATACTTAATGTTCTTGTTTGTCCTGAATCGGTACTTCTTGAAATATCTACATCGCCAGCAACTTCTAATTTTGCTGTGGGTGTTGTTGCACCAATACCAACTCTTGAATTTTCCCCATCAATTCTCATTATTTCAGTTGAAGCACCTCCACCATCACTATCATTTACTTTAAAAATAATATGTTTATTTTCGGTTACATTTTCAATTATAGCATCATCAGAAGAAGTAGACATTTTCAAATCAGTACCTACTTCTAAAGTGCCGAATGCTTGAGTTTTTCCATCACCTGTAACTGCCAATTTATTATTTCCACTATCGTCTTTAATTACTACTGCGGTAGCAGCAGTATCAGTACCTAATTGTAAAATTATTTGGTCATTAGTATCTTGGTTATCTATTGTAAAATCGCCAACTGTGTTAGTAATAGTAGTTCCGCCAGAAGCCGAAGTAAAGGTAGCAGTAGGAGTAAAATCACTAGAAGATTCATATGCTAAGGTTAATGAGTTATCTGTTTTATTAGTGGTTAAAAATTGAATTTCCATAGTTGCAGAATCACCGGTGTATAACAATAAAGCAATAGGAATATCTCCTAAAGTATATGCTGGTACTGCTTCTTCTGTTGTAGTTGTTCTAATAGCCAAAGAATTATTAGCAGCAACCACTATTAAAGAATAAAGAGTATTTGTTTTTGTAGTTCCTGCTGAATCAACTGTACCTAAAGTTAAAGTTCCACTTGCACTAATATCAACCTTTAATCCATCTCTTAGTATTTTACCTGCGGCTACTGTTACTGTTGAAGCACTTGCTACTGTAATAGCAAAATCATTACCTGCTTTAATTGCATAACTACCCGTCATTCCAATGGATAGTGCTTTTATTAATCCTGAATGAGGATTATCACTACTATCTGCTATTTGGGTCGAAGGGGCTGTTGCCATCGTGCTAAAAAAATACGGGTTATTTACCATTTTACTCAATCTCCATCGTTATGTATATTTGTAATCTATCAGTTGCACTAAAAGGCCCAACACCATTAAAGTTAAATCTTTCTAATAATGTGCCGCTTGCGGGAGTAGCATGGTTAAATAGTCCTACTTCTCTAATTACTTTCCCTGTAATAGCACTACCGATTATTTCTAATTTAACTTGAATAACATTTTCATCTGTTTTATCCGTACTTATACTTACTGTCGGGCTAGTTAAAGGTACATCTAAAGTAGTAGCGGCAGGGCTGGTATTATTTCCTCCTAATCCTACTTGACCGGATAAAATTAAATTTTTAAGTTGAGTTGCTAATAAACTTCTTGTTTGGTCAGTTATCATAAATCTTCCTCCAAAAGTACGGTGTGAGTTATCTCTCCGCCAATACCGAGAGGTGTAGTGTCTGTATTTAAGTTATGGGTGAATCCTAGCAGGGTTCCTGTTGTGGTTCTATTACGAAGAGTAAGACCTATTTCTTTTATTTTTATATTGTTAAAGAAATCAAAATCATTTTCGTTTTCTGAAAAGTTTTTCTTTCTGTTGTAGGATTTACTTTTCTTATCCTGTAATAGTAATTCAGAAAAAGTATCATCTAGTCCTATCAAGTATTGGCCTAGTTTTAATATAATCATTCCATTAGTTTGATGAATAGTTTCTAAAATTATATATTGATTCATCTTAATATTTGCTGCTAATATTTCGCAATTAACCACATCTCCTGCTTTAATAGTTTTTACTCTATCAATAGGCAAAGTTAATTCTAGATTGTTCGTAGAATTACTATGTATTTTTAATAGTTGATATGCTTTTTTATCTACATCTGCTTGAGTAATTAATTCTTCTAAAAAGACTTCTAGTGTTTTTCTTCCTTTTTGCTTAATGCTTTTAATATCCTTTCTAGTAGATTTTAGTCCAGCACCATAAACAGTAACTTCATTGAAGAAATCAAATTCGCTTTTAGTCTGCTTGTAACTTATTAGGTCAGAATCGCTAAAGGTTGCTTTAACTGTTCTGCTATCATCATTATTAATATTTAATGTTCCTAAGTTATCAATTACTTTTTTATCTTTTAGCGATAGAAGATAGTTAATTACAGCATAAGTGCTTGCCCCTTGAAAGTCAGGAGAAGCATATAATGGATAAGATTCTTTAGTTAATGAATACTTTACTCCATTTTCTTCTAATAATTCTTCAACTAAATCTTCACTTTCCTTCACTATATTAACTGTGCTTCCTATTACTGCTCTTGTATCATTAACATCTATATTACCTGCTACTGTTAATTCAAAAGTTTCTGAAACAGATAGAACGCCTTTTAGTTTCTTTCCTAACTCCCCAAAATTACAATTAAGACTAAATCCGTTTTGCGTAGTAGTATCTAGAGAAGTTACTATTTGTTCATCACCATCGCTAATACATACTTCTTTACTTATATCACCTATTGCTGCACTTAGTTCAGCATATGATTTAAGAACGGTATTATCAGAACCACTAACAGCCCCTAAATTATCTACATCAACAACAACATACATGGATTGTATTCCTTCTGAAGTGTTTTCGTTATTAGCAGAAAGACTATCTCTTCCATTTCTAATAGCCATTGCATTAATATTTTCATACATTTTATCCGAATCAGCCTGTTTAGTATATTTGCTGCTTAATTCATTTAGTGTTATGGCTGTCGGTGATTCAGGCCAAAATGCGACAGGGTTGGGTTGCATTATTTTATAGTGAGTATTAGTAACTAAAGCCTTATCTAAAGTAATCAGACAATTATCTGCATTAGGGTTACTCATAGAAGTCTTAGTGTCATATTCATGAGAAACTACATAAATTATATCATTAGTTGTTAGATTATGAGCAGAAGAACTTTGTAATTTATTATTAGTGCTTACTGCTACACTTGTACCATCATCCCTTGTCCCTACCGTTGGAACCAAATAGCATCCAGTTAAATCAATAAACTCTAAAAATTTATATCTGGTGTCAAATTCTATACTATATCTTTGGAAAGTTGCATTGTTAGTACCTAATACTGCTGTTGCTGAAGAAATAGTGCCTCCTACATCTCCGCCATAAATTGAAGGCTTAAATCCCATTACTGCGCCATCAAAGTTAGTTTCAACAAAGTCAATACTTTCCCTGCTACTTGATTCAAAATAAGCGTAAGCCGAACCATTTAGTAATAAATAGGTATAAATTTTACTTGAAGTTGTTTCATCAACAGTGCCCCAAACTAAACTATCTAATCTCGTTGTCATTCCATTATCTACAAAGCCACTACCCACACCTGTTCCTTGTAAAACAGTGGCTTTGATTAACTCAAAATTTTCTGATGAGGTATTAATAAAATTCTTTAATCTTGTTTTATCCCACCATCTAAAGAATGCGTTATTATGGTGAGTATTAGCATCTCTTTTTTGCTCAAAAACAAAATTATCAGTGCCATTAACACTAGAAGCAGCATTAACAATGTCGTTTACCAAAGTAAGAGTTTGAGCACTTGTATCAATAGAAACTACTCTATTTCTTTCAATTAGTGTCAAACTAACATTCGTACTTGTTACTGGTTCTACTATTTGGTCGCCTACATTAAATAAACTAACATTTGAACCAACATTAATTATCTTACTATTACTAGCCCAATTAGCACTTACTGTTATTCGATTCACAATAGGATTATTAGTATAATTAACGCCATCGGTTTCAAATATAATAGGTAATAATACTCTACTGTTAGTAGATGTTGATATTATATTTACTTCTCCGCCTCTACTGTTATTAAATTTCTTATACCAATCGCTCGTAGTTACCGCAGAAAAACCACCCGACCCACCATTATGTAATAAAGACTTAGATAGACTTAATTTTTTACCTGAAGGAATAAAATTAGTTTCATCACCAAATCCTGTAATTTTATTTTTTAATGCTATGTCTGCCGCACGAATCGCATATATATTGTGGCCTGTGGGAATAAAAGAAGGGGTTCCACTACTTTCTCTTGTGTGATTTAAATTAGTTATTGTAACTACATTAGCATCTCCGCCAACATTAACATGCGTACATTTACCAAATACTAACATATTATTAGAATAGGTTGGAAAACCATCAACTAAATAATCTCCTACCGCAATACTGTGTCCTGCATTCATAGTTATATTCATGCTCGTACCAACTATTGATGCAAAAGAAGCAGCAGTTCCAACAGTTGCGAGATTAAAAGAAAAATTGTTTTGTTCGCCTTCTATTGCTCTATCAAGAGAAACGGGTCTTTCAGGATTAATAGGATTCCAAAAGAAATCGTAAACACATTCAGTTAGTCTCATTAGGCCAAACCTAGTTAAATCAGATAAAGTTTTATCTGATTGTAGTATATTACTATGATTATAAGAAGTATCTAAAAGCCTGATTCTATTTGTATTTCCTATAACTGATTCTTTTGTTTCTCTACTATTTATTAATTTACTATTGCTCATAGATAAAAGACCATAATCTGTTAAAGTTCTTGAAGCAGAATTTAATAAACTATCTTTTCTTGTTGAAGAATAAATATATTTATCGGAATTAATAAACAAAAATAATCTGCTTGCTGTGGGGTCTATATGAAATAAACTTGATTTAGAATACTGAACGGGTAATGTTGCATCAGCATATTCCTCTGTAATTTCATGAGGCGACACTACATACTTAAAAGTATTAATAAAAGAAAAGGCGGCAGTATTTGGGAATCTTTTTCTATCATAATAGTTAGAACCTGTAATTGGTATTATACCACATTGTTCATGAGGCCAACCATTATTATTACCCGTTCCTGTTTTATTTACTGTGCTTATGTCTGTGCCTTTGTAAGCAGTAGCATAATAATTATATTCTAATTCAGGAGTATAGAAATTATCATTCGATAAGTTTTTATTGTCAATATCTTCTCTATGTTCTCCTTTGTAAAAAGAAAAGGTTGGGCCTATATTTCCTTTTTCTAAACTTATTATTCTAAAGAAGGAAGAACCAAAAGTTTCAGAATAGGTAGTTTCATCTGCATTATTATAAATATTATAGTTTAATATTTCATTTTTTGGACCTAAAAGGCTAATTATTTTACCGCCATGTAAATGTTGCCCATTGGTTAGAATTAAATCATGTTGCTTTTTATCATTAACTGAAGATATATAGTGAACAAATAGTTCTTTGCTCGATATTAAAGTAGCCGGTATTCCTCTTTCTAAAGATATTATGTAAGTCCCACTTCCTTTCAAACTCATAGCCACTCTTCCAACAAAATCAGTAGATGTATATATGGCATCTCCCGCTTTTAGTTTCATTAAAGCCGTTTTTTGTGCAGAATTAGCGGTGCTAACTTGTAGGCTTTGAATGTTTTTTGTTGAATTAGCAGTAGTAAATATTCCTGATTCTGTAATTAAATTTATGCTAGTACCTAAACTGGTATATGTTCCTGCATCTTTATTATTTGCATAGTTGGGTTGACTTCTTCCTAGTGTTAAAGGAATATGTGGGGCCATTTTGACAATAGTATTATTTTTATTTTTAAAAACAGAAACAATGTTAAAATCTAAAAGAGTATTCATAGTATCATCATCAAAGTTATCTATCAAGGCAGAAAATCTAGAATCAGTAAGTATGTTTTCTACTTTATTTAAATTATATCCTATTGCATTAGCATCTGAAGAAGAACTTGTTCCTGCCAATAATCCATTCTCAACTAAAGCATTAAATGTATTCAAAGGGGTTGCTTCTCCACTATCTAACCTATTTCCTGTTCTAAAAAACAAACCTTTATCACTTGCGCCGTTTAAATCAGTAGAAGAAGTAATGTAAGGATTACTAGCAAGTGCTTTATTAAATATGTATTTCTTATTATTTTCTACTGATAGAGCAACTGCTGAACCTTTTGTTCTAGGAAAATCAAATAATTCTATACTATTATTAGTGGAGTCAGCAGAAACTTCTCCAATAAATTGATTACCAGCCCACACCTTATCGTTCTTAGTAAAGTTTGTGTTTTGGTTTAACGCAACTGTTTTATCATCAAAATCAAATGTTCCTGTTGTCGCCGTACTAGCAGTTCCGCCTGTATTTCCTGTTTTGGCTGTTCTGTCATTAAATGGGCTTTTACTACTATAAATAATATCTTCAGAAAATAAAGTGTCTTTACTTGTGATAGGGTCTATTAATTTAGAAAAAGTATTTCTTCCTTGAATAATTACAGATGAAATACCATCTTCTATTACATCTTCTATGTTTTCAACTGTGCCTGTAAATACTTCGTTTAATACAACAAAACTGCCCTTAACATATTGTAGTCCAGTTCTGGTACTATAAGGTGTTCCTCTATAATTTTTATCATCTGTTAAAAATAATAATTTATGTTTAGAAGTTATTC
>Ga0181418_1000550_pt1 | contig 12539 bp, 8 predicted proteins | sample 41SPOviralmetaG_FD_130143 | JGI IMG/M metagenome (GOLD analysis project Ga0181418, IMG submission 130143) | Marine viral communities from the oligotrophic San Pedro Time Series (SPOT) site, San Pedro Channel, CA, USA - 41 SPOT_SRF_2013-03-13 | ecosystem: Environmental > Aquatic > Marine > Strait...
TACTGGTACATTAAACATTAAAACACTTTCAAGTAATAGTCCAGGAGCTACAATAGATTTTACAAGTTCTTCTACTAAAACAAATACATTTAATGTAGCTACTTCATATAAATCAGATGCTAGATTAAATGGTAGATTTGTAAGTTATAGAATAGATGATGGCACAGCTACATCAACATCATGGAATTTATCTGGTATTCAAATTGAAGTACAAGACGGAGGAACAAGATGACGATTACAGAGCCTTCACAATATAGTGATAAGGATCCTTCACAATCTGCATGGGAAAAACAAGTTACTGAAGCTACTAATAGAATACAACATCAAATAGATAATATAAATGAATCAGTAAATACTCCTCAATCTTTAGTTGCAGTATATTCTAAAACACAAGATGGTGCAGTACAACAGTTTACACCATTTGCAGACGGCGATGGCTTTGTTGCATACGTTGCATACACAGATTCGTTACCTACTTTACCTGTTACCGGTGCAACATTCTCAGCATACTCAGATGAAGAAATAGATGTTATAATAAAACAATACAGAGAAACAGCAACAAGACCCCCTAATCCAGGTACAACATCTTATCAAGTATCAGGTGGTGTATGGAGTGAAAGTACTAACTGGACTAAAACAAAACTAAATAGAGCTGGTGTTAATGTATGGTTTTGTGAAGCTAAAATAAAAGGACAAGCTGGTCAAACAGTTACAGCTAAGTGGAGTAACCCTAAACTATTATATGGTGGCGCAGTAGCTAACGGTATACTATATTATAATGCAGCAGCTACAGATGCTAATAAACCTTCAGCACCAACAGCAACTGGTTATGATTATGATTCAGGCATATTTACAGGATTAACTTCTGGTTGGCAATATGTTCCTATTACTACGGCAATGGGTGGTGGCTCAACTATATCACATAAGCATTGGCAAGTTACATTTCATGTAGAAACTAGTGAAGTTACTAATGGTCAAATAATAACTTTTGGAACTGTAGAAGGATTTATACCTATAGGCTCTGTATTACAATCAGATAACTACTCTGGTTCAGGTAGTTTAGCAGGTTGGAAAATAGAAAGAACTGGTGATGCTGATTTTAATAATGTTAATATTAGAGGTAACTCAACTGTACAAGGTAGTGTAATAGTTGATGGCACAGTTAGCGCTGATGCAATTGCTGCAACCACACTATCAGCTATTACTGCTGACCTAGGAACTATTGATGCAGGTACTATTAATGGTGGTACTATTAATGCAGGTCAAGTTACAGTATCAGGAGGATTTACAGCACCTCAATTAAATGTTGGTGTAATTATAAGGGTTTATCAAGCTAATTTTAATTTAGGAACTAATGTCGGTGGAACTTTTAATACTAGTAATTCTGTTGACACTGATTTAATTATAACGAGTACTGCTAAAGCTAAGCAAGGAGGAGCAGGAACAGGAGTAAGTGGTGATATTACTGGTAAAATTGTAGTTGCAGGAGCTGTAACAAGTCTTGCAGGTGCTGTAATAGGTGGTTCGTCTGGTATAGGATCAGATGTAAGTGCAACCACTCATAAGGTAACAGGGTACTCTCAAAATTCAACTGTAACTTTTAATGGTGCAGGTAGTTCAAATGGAGCAGCATGTTCAGCAAGTGTTATGGTATTAGAGGTTAAACGAACTTAATGATAAAAGTATTAGTAAATGAAAATAATAAAGTAATAGAATATGGTACTGTTGTAACTGAACCTACTAAGAATCAAAAAGTAATAGATAATATAAATAAAACTGTTTATATAAATGCTGTATATAACCCTGTAGATAATACTTTTGATAATACAGGTGAGTTAATTAATGGTACAGTAATGTTAAAGGAATAATAATGATAAGATTAATAGAGGACAATGATACATTAGACTCAATACGTTTAATGAAAGAATACGTTACAATCAATGGTGAGTTTCATGGCTTTGAATATAATGAAGCTGTATGGATGAGATACTTTTTAGATGTAGTTGAATATCAAAAAACAAATCCACATTACTTAGCAATAGGTTATTATACTGAAGATAATATACAGGGATTTTTAACAGCACAAGCTTATGTTAATTATTATAATAACAAATATATAATGGATGTTAAAGATTGTATTGTAAATTTAGAGAATAAGAATAATGCTTACGTAGTATATAAATTATTTGATGCTATGATAGAGCATACTAAAAAGCATGGTGGTAAACACTGGAGAGCAGACTCAGTGAGAGGGGAAAGTGATTCATTGAGATACGGAAAACTATTAGCAAAAAGATACAATGCTAAATTAAGTACTTCAATAAGAGGTATCATAGGAGAATAAATTATGGGTGGAGGAAGAAGCGCGCCACAACAAACAGTTACTCAATCAGGTATTGATGCAGAGTTCAAGCCTTATTTAGAAACAGTTTTAAAAGATGTTACATCTCAGTATGAAGGTGACATGGCTAAGGTTAGAAGTGGAGATACTAGTAGTATTGTAGCAGCAATGGATCCTAGTCAAACAGCTGCACTTGCTGCACAAAAAACTTTAGCTGATCAAGCTATTGCTGGGACCGGTGCATATGATTACACAAATGCTATGAATAGAGCTACACAAGATGTAGTAGGTTCAGCAGCTGGACAAGCAGCACTTGGTGGTTATGGTGGATCAGCAAGAGCTCAGAGAATGATGGCTAGTGCAGTTGGTGATAAGTCAATGCAGTTTCAACAACAACGACAACAAGATATACAATCAGGTGCTAAGGGACTTGGTGAAGTAGGTAGTGCACAACAAGCATTTAAACAAGCTCAAATAGATGCACCTGCTACAGCAGCTTCAAGATACTTTGGTTACTTAGGAGCAGCCCCTCAAACACAAACTCAAACTACTACTGGTGGCGGAGGTAAATAATGGTTATACAATTAGCTAAACCGTATGACGAGGAAGAAGCAAAAAGAATGATGGCACGTGCACAGTATACACCAAGACCTGCTCCTGTGGCTCCACCAGAAAAAGGTATGATACAAACAGTAGCTGAAACTGTAGGTACTAGCGCAATGGGTAAAGTTGGAGATGCTGCTTTATTTGGTGGTGAAGCTGGAAAACTTTTAGGTATGGGTGAAACAGGATTGCTGGCTAAAGGTATGGCAGGTGCAGCTAAAGGCGCTACTGCGGCTAAGGCTGCAGGTGCTAGTATGATGTCAGGCTTAGGTGCTGCTGCAGGTCCTTTAGGAATACTAGGTAGTTTATTAGCAGCAAAATATATATTTAGAAATGAAGGTGGAGCAGTCGGTCCTTTAAGTCCACGGTATAAAGAAGAAGGTGGACCTGCTTTGGAGGATGATCCTTTATTTACAGAGTGGTCAGGTTTATATGATGATATGAACTCAGGTATAATAGAGCCTAGTTATCCAAGGTTAGTAGAGTTAGAAGCTATGTTACAAAGAAAGTATGGTAATGAAACACAATATAAAAAACATGGCGGAATGACTAAATTATCTGGACCTCTTTCAAATAATAAATCTGTAAAGATGGAAAGAAAAGAGACTATCGAATACAAGAACTAGGAGTTTAATATGAAGTATAAGACTACTGAAAAAGATCGATACGGGAATATGAGATCAATAGAAATTACTACTGACGGACAATTAGAAGTTCCTCCTATGACTTCTATGATACCTCAGTATGAAGCAGTGGGAGGGTTAGCTGAGAACCATCCTGGTGAACCTAGAGGATCTGATACTGTACCGGCTTGGCTTACTCCTGGTGAATTTGTTGTTAATAAAGAAGCTACAGATATGTACGGACCATTAATTAAAAAGATGAATGATGAAGGCAGAAAGGTTCAAGATATGAAAGAGCCTATGTATGCTAAAGAGGGAAAGAAAGTAGATACCTCTTGGATTACTCCAGACTTATTAGAAAAATTAGCTTTTATAGAATCAGACGGTATACATAGAGATCCTAGTAAAGCAGGTCAACCGGGATACGATCATACAGGTCTTCGTATGTCACCTGCCAAAGCTTATGGTAAGTATCAATGGACTGTTGATGCAGCTAGTAAGCCAGGATTTGGTGTAAAAGGTTTTGATCCTAGAGAAATAAGTGAAGAAATAATGCGTGAAAAAACATATCAATACTTAGTAGGTATGCAAAAAGAATTTCCGCACTGGTCACCTGAAGATGTACTTCGTGCATATAATTATGGACCAACAAAAACTAGAGAACTTAAAGATGGGTATTGGGATACTGATTTAAAGTCACCTAATTATGGTAAAACTATTATTGGACCTGATGGAATGATTAAGTTTAGAGGAATGGGTACAGTACCTGAAGAAGCAAAGAATTATCCATTTAGAGTTTTAGCTGGTGATAAATCTGCAGTAATGCCAATATCTTTACCTACAACAAAACCAACTCAAAAAGAACTTGAAATGTTATTAGTAGATCCACCGCTTAGAGAAAATATACCAGGAGGTTTGATTGTTAAAGATATTCCCAGACCTGACTCTGACAGTAAGTCTATTGGGCGTACAGTTATGGATGCAGCTCAAGAAGGTATTGCAGATACTATTGATACAATAAAATCTATTCCAAGTTATTTTACAAAGGGAGCTGAAGATACTAAAGCAAGATTTAATAAAAGAAAAGAATTGTTTACAAAACCAAATGATAAAGCAACTCCTGAATCTGCATTTAATTTAGATATTGGTGGTTTAATTCCAGGTATTGATTTTCCATCAGATCCTAGAGATAACGAAGAAAACTTTATTAAAAAAATGTTAGGTTATGATGATAGAACAAGTAGCCCAACACCTGTTACTGATCCAGGATTTCAAGATTATGGTGAAATGATACCTAGATTTCCAATTAATTATGATCCTCAGGGACTAGGTGGTATGCCTGAAATGGAAAAAATAGATCCTACTTTTCAAAATATATTAAGGCAGACTGTGCCAGCTCCTGTGCCTTCTTACGATCCTCAAGGATTAGGTGGAGACGAATTTATTCCAGAAGTAACACCAAATAATATGTTAATGAATCCTAATGCGATGGATGACTTAGGTCGAAATAATGATATGACATCTATAATGGGTGGTGATAAGAGTCTTGCAGATGCATTTGCACCTGCACAAATTCCTGAACCATTTGGAATGGACGATCCTAATCTTATGAAAGCTATGGAAGAATCATTTACTAATGAGCAAGCTTATGATGGAACACCACCAGAAGGTATAGGTATGGGAATGCCTGAACCTGCATATACAAGTATGTATGATAAGATGGTTCAAGATGAATTAACTGGTTCACCTGAATATGAAATACCTGAAGTTATGAGTATGGATCCTCAAGGAATAGGTGGAGACGAACTTATTCCAGCATCACTAAATAAAAGTTTTAAACCTAATATGCTTGAAATGGATGGTGATATACTTTCAAATATAAACCTTCCTACTGATACTAAGTTAGCTTCTGAGTTAGCTGAAAAAGAAAAAGTACTTGCTATGGAAATGAAGTACTTAACTTATTATCGTGATGTTGAACCTGATGCAAAAGCATTAGAGTATCATAGAGGTATTGTTAATAAACTTCAAGATCAAATTAAATCTATTAAAGGACAGCAAGATTTAAAAGAATTTAGAGAAGACTATACACCTATGATTAAAGGTGAGAAACAGAAAATACAAGATCAAATTAGTATAGGTGCTTTACAAAAAATTATATCTTCTGATGATGCAACTCAAACAGAAAAAGATGAGGCTTCTAATAAATTAAAAGAAATGAATGTTCAAACACCAGAAGAAATAGCAGAAGAAAAAGAAAAAGCAAAGCTAGCAACTCTTGCTGGTAAAGTTGATACTAATCTTGAAGCTGCTATGACCAATGATCTTACTTCAGCTGACGGTCAAGCAGCTACAACTAATGCATCTCAGAACGAACCTGAAGTAAGTAAAGCTAGGAAGATGTTTGATTTCTTGTTTGGTGATATGATTGATAGTGGTGAAATAGGTAGAGCTATTGGAGTGTACTTAGGGTCTAGAGCTTTAGGTTATGATCATGGTAGTAGTATTGGTTATGTTGCTAAACAATATCTTAAAAGAATTGATGCAAAAAATGCTGCATGGGATAAATGGTCACGTGAAAATATGACCAAGTTTACACCAGCATCTATGGCTAAGTTTAAAAGAACTAGGAATCCAAATCATCTTATACCAATAGGTAATCCAATTAGATCTACTGGTAAAAGACAAACGTACTATCATCCTACACTAGGTAAGGGACAGGCTTTTGAATTTAAAGTTGCTAATTCTAATGGTGATGATACAACTTACTGGTCATTCGATCAATCAGGTAAAAATCAAGATCTAGTATTAGGACCAGGTTGGACTAGCGAAAATGTATTAGATGTATCAACTGAAGAAATTAATTTAATTGAGAAAATGTTATCAGGCTTTCAAAGTAAATATGATAAAGTAACTACAGGTAGTAAAGCTAAAGGTACTCAGAAAACTAAATACTTTAGTTCAATGAGTAGTACACCTGGAGTTGTACCTGCAGCAGCAGCAGCTGAGGTTGCTCAGTGGTTGCATGAAAGAGGTATACCACCAGGTAAGTTTAAAGAACCTATTGCTGAAGCTTATAAGTTATTAATAGAACACAATAAACAAAGAGCTGCGGAGGGTGAAGATAGTCAAATCCAAAATTCTTTATTACCTTTCTTACAAGAGTCAACAGTTAAATTAAGATTAGAAGATATGTCTTATATAGATGATAACGGTAAGAAGCGATTAATACCATCACCTATAAAAGGAAAGATAGGAGATGAAATAAGAACTATGGATACTAAAGTATTAATGAAACTTGAAAGAGAAATTTCTACATTCTTTCCTGCAGGTACTGAAGATAGGTTCTGGGCACAAGCTGCTAAAGCTTGGATGAATAGTTCTGAAACTAGAAAAGAATTTGAAGAAGCTGCAAAGAAAAAAGTAAACAGTGAATACACACCATTCTCATTATTTGCACAAGCTTTAATAGGAAACGAGCTTCAAAAAGCTGCGGCTAATGCTACTCAATAGGAGTTTATATGGTTGATTTTAGTATGCTTCCTAAGCTAGACTTACCTACAATTGAGTTACCTAAAACCATTTCAGGAAGCGGTGGGCATACATTTATTGATGGTGATACATTAATGAATGAGGAAGGTAACTTACTTAGAATACAAGGATTAAGTGCACCAGAAATTCAAAGGCTTATGGATTCTGGTTATATGAAACCTGGTACGCCTGGTGGATTAGAAGCTTATAAACAAATTGAAAAGCTTGCAGAAGAGTTTGGTTATAATAACGTACAGTATCTTACAAATGATGATGGCTCACCTATGATGGATGCTACAGGTTCAAGGCAGCTTGTAAGATTAGTTGATGATAAAGGTAGAGACTTTACTGAAACACTTTCTCGTTATGATATTAATAAGCTAAGTAAATTTAGTACTAATGAAGAGATAGATAAGTATCGTTTAGGTATGGTTAAAAGATCTACTAGAAATATTAGAGATCCTTTAAATGAATATGAGAAGTCTTCTTTAATATTAAATGATGCTATTAAATCTGAGCAATGGTATGATACTCAATTTGCAAAGGCTGCGTTTAATGAACAAGAACTTTCAAGATTAAATGCTGATAGACAACCTGGAGAATCATTAGCTGCTTTTGCTTTTAGAAAAAAAGAAGCTGCTAAGTATTCTAAAGTAAGAGTACAGCAAAGAAATACAGATAGAGATATAGAAAACAAATCACTTCATCCGTGGTCTGAAAGTTTTGATGTAGGATGGCAAGGAGTTATTGAAAGTTTATATGGTGCTGCTGAATTACTTGGTTATAAAACTGGATTTAATTGGTTAGAAAACTTAGGTGAACGAGGTATTAAAAGACAAAGAGAATATCTTTCAACAAAACCTGATTTAAAGCTAAGTGTTTTAAAACCTGTGCTAGATCCTGATGGTAATATTATTACTAATGAATGGGATATAAATGGCTTAGGTGAATTCTTTGAATACATGGGTAACATGACAGCTGTTTCACTTCCTTATATGGGTGTTACTGCTGCAGGTGCTTTAACTGCGCCTATTGGTGGTATGGCTGCACCAGCTTCTATGTATACAGGTATGACTTGGAATGATATGGAAGGAGAGAACAAAGATAAGAGTGCAACATTAGCAGTAGCTGGTGGTCTTACAATGACTGTTCTTGATAGACTAGGTATTAAATTGTTAATGAGTAATGCAACTGGCACCTTATTAAATAATAAATACCGTGGTGAAATGGTAAAAGCTTTTATACAAAAGAATCCTGGTTCAACTGATGAACAAGCAAGAGCTGCTATAGCACAGATGACTAGGAAAGCCGCAGCTGAACTTACAGGAGATGCTGCAAAAGTTGCTAAAGAACAATTAAAGTATGGTAATATTATTAGATCTTTTGCTGCTAGAGCTGGTGTAGGTTTTTTTACAGAATCTGTAACAGAAGTAGGTCAAGAGCTTGCACAATACTTAGCATCAACTGTTGGTAGTGATAAAGAATTTGATTCAGTTGAATTACATGAACGATTAATTAATGCATTGGTAGCTGGTGGTACTTTAGGTTCTGCATTTTCAGTACCTGGAACTGCATATGATGTAGGTCAATGGACTGATATAAATGTTAGACAGCTACCAAACCAAGAAAAATTAATGTCACAAGAACAGAAGTGGCATGAAGAAGAAAATAAAGATTTGCATGATAGATATGTAGAAGGAGATCAAATACCTGCAGGAAAAAATGTAGGTGATATAAAACCTGGTGGTAGATTTGCAAAAGGTAAATCTAAAAGTATTGAAGATAACTTTAATAAGTTTAGAAAAGATGCTTTAAAAAGAGATGCACAATTTAGAAGAAGACAAAGAGCGCAGACAACTCAAATACAAACTCTTGAAAATCAATTAGCAGATCCTGGAATACCTGCAAATGAAAAAGCTATTATACAAATTAGACTTAATGAACTACAAGCATTGCAAGCTAGAGAGGGCGCAGACAGAACTTCATTTCAAGATAAAGTAGAAGCTGGTAAGAAACAATATAAAGCTAGGGATTATTGGGAAACATTTAAAGATGCTGCTAATAACTTACCTGTGTTATGGAGAGGAGGACCAAGACATTTCTTTTGGAAGGATTCTTTTGGAGCACCTACTCTTAGAAAAATGGCAGGTGGTATAGGATCTTATTTAAGAGCCGTGCATACAGGACAAACTTTAGAAAACTTTAAACAAAATAAACTAACTGAATTTAAAAATGACTTAGGTAGAGTTACATTTAAAGATAAAGATGGTAATGATGTTCAAGAAGAATTTAGTGAAGCTGCTGTAGCAAAAGCATTAGGTTATAAGAATATTAATAAGATAAAAATATCTGAAGACATATATGAATTCTATAGATTAATAAAGCAAACACCATGGCGTGATATTCAATGGGATACTTTACCTGCTAAGTTTCAAGCGGATAGAGTTTTCTATGAGAGTATAGCTAGAAGATTTAAATTTGCTGGTAATAGTATGTATGAGCAGCAAAAGAATGCTAGAACTAAATTTGATGATGGCTCATCGACTCGTAAAAAATGGACAGCAGGTAGGATTGAAAACTATCTTGGTACATTTAGATCTATAGATAAAGCAATGGTTGAAAAGAATAGAGACCAGTTTATAAAAGATTTACAAGAAGAAAAGAATTATACTTATGAAGAAGCAGTTGCATTAGCAGATGCTATATTAAATAATAATGATATTGTAGATGAAGTATCTTTGATGGACTTTAATGTAGGAAGAGGAATACATATACCTGGTCAGCTTAAGAAAAGAACTTTAAACATGGCAGAGAATGAAGTATTAAATAAATATTTAGAAAAAGATTTGTTTATAAATATTTCTAATGCAGCTAAAGCCGCAGCAAGATATATTACTTATCAAAAATATGTTGGTGATAATGCAGAAATTTTTAATGAAGCATTAGAACAAACGATAGGTAATAAAGAATATACTAGAGAGAAAGCAAACTTTGCTGCTGCGTTTATTCAAGATTATTTAGATGGAGAATCAGGTAACTATAAGAAGATAAGTAATCCTCAGCTAGCTAACCTGCAAAGAAACCTATTAATATGGACTACTATGGCTGGCTTACCTATGGCTACTATATCTTCATTCGTAGAGTACATGATGATACTTAGAGCGCTAAGTCCTGAACAAATAAATGATGTGCTAAAGTTTACTGCTAAAGAATTTGCAAATGCAATATGGGAAACCATGACAACAGCTACACCTAAGATGAAATTAGCTACATCAACTGAATGACAGCTGGCTAAAGAAAGAAGGCAAGCTCGTTTAAAAAGATTAGGTTACTTTACTTGGGATACAGGTGCAGCTCAAACTACAGGTGCTACTGAGAATACATTTGCTTCAAGATATTTATTAGATAAGTATTTTAGAATAATCTTATTACAACAATGGACTGATATAACACGTAATATTCGTGGTGCTATTGCTGATGATTTTATTATGGATCATTTAAGAATTATAAAAAATCAAAGAGATGGTGATACTTTATATAATAATGAAGTACAAGAATCAGAAGAGCAGTTAAGAAACCTAGGTATAAGAGTTGAAGAACTTTTAGAAATAGATAACTTACCTTTTGATAAGCCAGCTGATATGTCAAGAGAAGATCACTTACTTATATTAAGGGATGGTAATAGAAGACTAGATGAGATATTTAGAAATGCTGAATTTAATTTTATTAATGAAGCTATTGCATTACCAGGTACTGCAAACAGACCATTGTTTTATCAGAATCCGCACTTAGCATTGTTCACACAGTTCCAGGGTTTTATATCTACATTCTCTGCAACTATTATACCAAGACTATGGGGTGACTATATTAAAAGAGGAACACCAGCATTGAAGTATAATGCTTTTGCTATCATGACTACAATGATTGCACTTGGTTTTGTTTCACAATACTTAAAAGATTTATTAAAGTATGGTCAGGGAAGTCCTTACCTAGATCAAATGGAAAAGTTTCAAAGAGGTGTAGGTTCATCTGGTATGTTAGGTGTAGCTGAAAGACCATTAAACTTTTTCTTTCCTATATATGAAACATCTTCTAGTAATATAATTGAAGCTATCTTTGATACAGGTACAGGAGAAGCCGCTGCTTTATCTAACTTATCAAGAGCAGCTACTGGTGCAGGTCAAGTATTGAAAGGATCACTAATGGAAGATGCTAGTATAGAACCAGGTGTATATAAGTTACTTAAGACTACTCCAGGTGTAGGACCGTTTAATCAGTTTAATAGATGGACTGCCGCAAAAATCTCAGCAATATTTGAATAAGGAGAATATAAATGGTACAATTTGTACAACAACAAACTGCTAATACTACACCTTCAGATGTATTGCAAGAAAGAAAACGCTTACAAGGATTAGCAAAAAATGTAGGGCTAGTAACTACAGATGATAGAATTCAAAGGCGACAATCAGATGCTGCAGTTGAATATAAAAATCCTCAAGAAGAATTATTAAATGAAAACTTAGCAGCACTAGAACAATCTCAAGATCTTCCTGATGATGCTACACCTGAAGAGTTAGTTAAGATTATGACTAGCCCTACTTATTCTGCAACAATAGATGAGAATGCTGAGCTACAAAAAGAAATAAGAAAAACAAATAAGATGGTACCTAAAGTAGCAATGGCTGCAGCTAACTTAGGATTTAAAGGAATAAATACATTAGGTGGTCTTTACAATGTAGCTAAAGCAACAGAAGCAGTTGGTAAAGAAGGAAGACCGTTTACTACAGCGCTAGCAAGAATTGGTAAGACTGCTGCATTAGCTCAAGACTCTATTAATTTGCAGGTAACTAAAGCACAAAAGAAAATACTATTAGAGACTGGTAGTTGGAAAGATTCTTTCAATGCAAAACAAATAGGTAATGTTGAACCTAAAGCTGGTATAGAAGGTGGTGTTACATTTGGAACTTTAGAATCTGTTACGCCATCGGTATATATAGGCAATAGAACTATGCCTGTAAATCAAACTAATATTTTATTAGATACTGTAGGAGCTGCATCTTTAAATGAGAAGGGAAGTATTATTGTAGATCCTGAGTTCTTTAATATCATGGCAATAAATGCTGAGGACGCTTTTATTTCAGCAATGTATGCTACTGATCAAGAGCAACAGTCACCTGATATTTTAGATGATATGCAGGATGCAGAGCAACAAGAAAAATCTTATGTAATTAAAAAAGCACAGGGACTTGAAAGGTTAGGTAAAAATATTTATAGAGAATATAAACAAACTCGTGCAGCTATAGATCAATTACCTACTGATGCTTATATGCAAGAAATTGATAATATAAATCCCGGTGTATTTACTATGATAGGTGGTATGGCTAAAGAGTTTTATGCCTCTGCTAATTCAGATATTATGAAAAGAAATAATCCTAATGCTA
>Ga0181418_1000551_pt1 | contig 12519 bp, 10 predicted proteins | sample 41SPOviralmetaG_FD_130143 | JGI IMG/M metagenome (GOLD analysis project Ga0181418, IMG submission 130143) | Marine viral communities from the oligotrophic San Pedro Time Series (SPOT) site, San Pedro Channel, CA, USA - 41 SPOT_SRF_2013-03-13 | ecosystem: Environmental > Aquatic > Marine > Strait...
AAAGTGACACAATGGGCGACTTAGAGGTTCCAAACGACCGCTACTTTGGTTGCCAAACCGCTCGTTCGCTGATAAATTTTGATATTGGAGATGATAAAATGCCTAGAGGCGTAATACGATCTTTTGGCATCCTGAAACAAGCCGCAGCCAAGACTAACGTTTCATTGAACCAAATCGACTCTAAGGTTGGTAAATTAATCGTCCAAGCCTCGCAAGAAGTTATTGATGGAGAACTAGATGAGCATTTTCCATTGAGGATTTGGCAAACAGGTAGTGGAACACAATCCAATATGAATTCCAACGAAGTAATCGCTAATAGAGCAATTGAAATTGCTGGTGGTGAATTGGGCTCTAAACACCCAGTCCACCCTAATGATCATGTCAATAGAGCCCAGTCTTCCAATGATACATTTCCTACAGCTATGCATATAGCTTCAGCAGAGGCCTTTGTTCACGATTTACTACCTAGTGTTAGGGCGTTGAGAAACGCGTTAAACGATAAGGCAAAGCAGTGGGAAAACATTGTCAAAATCGGTCGTACTCACTTAATGGATGCAGTTCCACTAACCCTTGGACAGGAAGTTTCAGGTTGGGTTGCCCAACTAGATGCAGACCTCCGTCGCCTAGATTTTGCTTTAGATGATTTATTTGAATTAGCATTAGGCGGTACCGCGGTAGGTACTGGTTTGAACACTCATCCGCTATTTGCTCAAATGGTGGCTGATGAGATTTCCAACATCACTGGATTGATGTTTGTCAGTGCGGAAAATAAGTTTGCCCAACTAGCAGCCCATGATGCAATAGTTGCTGCAAGTGGTGCACTGAATACCTTGGCCGTGAGTTTGATGAAAATAGCTAACGACATTAGGTGGCTAGGCTCAGGGCCAAGATGCGGATTAGGTGAATTAGCCTTGCCGGCTAACGAACCAGGCTCGTCAATAATGCCGGGTAAAGTAAACCCCACACAAGCAGAAGCTATGACAATGGTTTGTTGTCAAGTGATGGGCAACCACACTGCGATTACAATCGGCGGTTCTCAAGGTAATTTTGAGTTGAATGTATACAAACCAATGATGATCCACAATCTACTCCACTCGACAAAATTGCTCACTGATGCTTGCCGTTCAATGCGAGAAAATTGTGTAGATGGATTGGAGCCAGTTAGGGATAATATCAACAACCATTTGGAAAATTCTCTCATGCTAGTTACCGCACTTAACAATCAAATAGGGTATGATAAGGCTGCTAAGATTGCGAAAAACGCTCATGAAAAAGGGCTTACTTTGAGAGAATCAGCATTAGAACTGAAGTATTTGACTAATGAGGAGTTTGATTTGTGGGTTCGGCCAGAACAAATGATTGGGCCCTCAGTCAAGTAGTTACAAGAAATCGGATAAAGACATTTGTCTTGCACGGTCATTTTGAAATAGTGAATCGGTACTATTTGCTAACCATTCAACATTTTGTTTGGTGTAAGTATCAACGCCATATTTCTCCATAACGTGAAGAGTTACTTTGATGTATTTTCTTACCGCTCCTTCTGAAACGGTTAAGGCTAGATTTCCGTTACACAAATCGCCCTCGGATTTCACCACCCCCATCGAGGCAAAACCGGAATTACCCGCTTTACTGATCTGTATGCACTTGCCAGCAATGGGCATCCTTCGATATGAATGAGCACACTTCAAACAACGAACTTTCTGTCTGGCAAAAGCATTCAGGTTACCTCTAAGGTCAGGGAGAAAATGTGATCTAATCACACTTGAAGCGACCCGCCTAACATCTACTGCGCGCAATCTATGGCCCAAATCTAACTGCCCGTTCATCTTGTCAATCATGGTGTCTAATGTCTTGTAAGCAGATAATGCAGGTCCTGCGGAAATCGAGGCACAATCGTGAGTGTAACCATAACCTCGAACAGCCGCTATTGACCCCAATCTGCGCTCAACAAAGTCAACACGATTTTTGAGCGATTTTGGGTGTGGACAATCTTGAGTCATTTCATAAAAGTCACGTTCATAGAACCAACCAGAGTCTACATTGAGCGCTTCTTTGTCTACTTCTGTAGGATTTAATCTAGTTGTTAATACCAAAGGAGCGTCCATCTGGCCCCCACGATTTGCCGGTAAAATATCCCTACTGAAGTTTAATAAACCATCCATTAACAACATTATAGCGTCTTCATCCCCATCACAATTTCTCCTCTTTGACGCATGGAATAATGGGTGGGCATAACCGCCTGAGCAATCGGCCCAGCCGATGATTCTAGACAACACCCCACCAGAGGTGTGTGGTGCTAATGCACAGATTAAATGGCCGACTAAATCCTCTGGAGATGATACATTATAATACGGCTCCATGCCATAATATCTTACCAACAAATCATCGATAAATTGGGTAGTTCTCACAAAATAGTCTCCAGCATTTTTTGCTACTATGAAATCCTGTGGGTATAACTCTAGCATTTGATCATCACAGGTCAATTCATTGCCCAAGTAATCATGAGTATAACCCAAGTTGACCAATCTCTTCCAAGAGACTTCTACTTCGCTTGGCTTGAAGTGAGTTACAGGGACATCACTCATATCGAATCTAACGGTGCCGTCTCTAAAGACCGGCAATTCGTATTTAGCGCGCAAAATTCCCTTTTCCAAAGCTTCTGGAGTTTGATTTTTACTGGCAATTTTCTTCATGCACTTCACAGTTTTAGGTAGTCTCTCAAGGCCCAATGTAATCATCGCATCATCAATCATTGATGAAATAGGAACTGTGGTTATTTCCCCTCTTCTTCGACGATTTTCTGCTAATTCGCTTTTGAATTCGGTTCGCCCTCCACACTTTTCTCCGACAATTGGTTCACCAAACTCGTTTAATTTTCTGTGATGGCAGGATAACATTGGAGATTTCTTGTTACATTTAGTGCATGTTCTAATGCCTAATTGAACGCGAATGTCCTTTTTCCTTGCAGCATTGGTCAGTAATCTTTGATTACCACCATTTAGGTCGATTGGGAATAAAGTATGAGCCATGGGGTTCATAATTCGTGGTGCAGATTTCTCTGGGCGCCCCATTCGACATCCAATTCTTACTGGTGCAGAATGATGCCACCGTAGTTTTGACAATTTTCTAATTAATGGCAGGATTCCATCAACGCGATAATCATCTCGATCTATTTGCGATGACAAATACAACCCAGCATCATCAGGGCCAACGTCGGGAATGCTAGCTGCAGCAATACGGCCGATTTCATCGGTTTCAGCAATTCCTTTACCCTGCTGCCGAGCATTTGTTTCCGCAGAAATACGGTGAATAGAGCGTTCTTTTTCTAATTCCTCTTGACGCAATTCTTCTTTCGCGAGCACCTCTGCCCCCCGCTTTAATTTTGCGATTTTATCCTCGAATACGCCAATGGAATTAGCCGTCATTATTGCTTCATTGCCATCAATGGAAAATCCAAAAGCCTCCATCATTGCTGACCAGCCGCTAGTAATGACTAGATCATCACCATCGTGGTAGTGAGGTAAGCCAAGTAGTAGTGCTGAACCCTTGACTAGGCCGTGTTGCATCAATGTCCATAAAGTAGACTTATCGGTGTCAAATATTGCTTTTAGTGGGGCGAATTTAGGCCCTGGAATATCGCTAATCATTTCTAAAGATATATCAGCAGGGACCATTTCCAGCATTATCTTTTGATTCCAGTTTGCAACACCATCCGTAATTCTCAATGATTTGGCTTCAGGCTTAGGGGTATTGTTTAACATATTTTTATCATCGTTAAAATCTTCAATAATCGAGGTCTTCAAGACTTGTAGTAACTGAGGTATCCATTCGATTGGTAAATCTAAGAACCAAGGATTGTGCGGTGGCGGTAGAGAGGTTTTGAATCGCTCTGCAATGGACTTGGCTTGTTGCCAATTTGGCCTTAGAGTGACTAAGAACCGATGCCACAGTAACCGGATTTTGAATCTTAAGTGTGCATCACCAATTTCCTCTATTGTGATGCCAGGAACGCCGCTAGGGCATTGGTCACGAGAAATATTCATTATCTCACAAAACAACTCGACTAACTCATTTGACGACAATTCCTCAATCAAGTCACTTGCCCACCAATCCAAACAATATCCTGCAGGAACTAGGTTCTTGTTATTCTCCATAAATTCACCATAGCCAATAACGATTTCTCCATTATCCCAAATAGTTGCAATGTCTGATTCTATGGACCTGAAACTAGCTACATCATCACACCTAGTGAATCGACCATCCTTCAGTACAACCCACGGGCCGTCAGTATGGTCTGATGGCGTGATAGCGCACGCCTTTCCTGGGCGTTCGATTTTCATTTGAGTGCCGATAGTGATGAAATCATCCATTGCCAGCATACATGCAGGGTTGACTGAAGCAGCAGCCAAACCAGAAGGCCGTGCTCTTCCGTATCTTAGCCTAAAACCACCGGGTTCTTGCGGCGAGCCAAATACCGGCCTTCCAGCAATAATGTCATTCATGAACTTGGTAATTGGCTCAGTTAGCCGCGACTTGAATTTATTCTCGTTTTCGTCTTCTTGCGGTTTATCCTTCTCAGCAAATTTACTGATGAAATCCCAACCGGCAATCTTCATCCGCTCAGTATGTTTACGGATTTTTGGTGCCTTCAAACACATCCCTTCACCAATCACTAACAATACTCCTCCTCTGATTCTAGCCTCGTCAATATTTCTTACATTGCCGTAACCAGAACATTCGATCTTTTCTGTTGATTCGCCGTTTATCATAACTGGACAGGCTCTGACTATTTCGTCAATTTCTTCGGGGCTTGGCCGATACTGCAGATTTCCCCGATAAAGTCCGAATTCTTCCTTGACTCTTTCCACTTCTGGGTCAGTGGGCTGGTATCTGCCGACATTGAGTTCAATTCTAATCATATCAGCAATCAACACAGCCAAAGCCTGAGCAGTTCCGCCAGCAGCTCTGATCGGCCCAGCGAAATGCACCGATACGAATTGAGAACCATCCAAATTGTTGAGTAATCTCACTTCACTAATTCCTTCAAGTGGCGCTACAAGCACAGCCTCAGTTAGAATTGCTAAACCAACTCTAAGGCCGACATCTATGGCGGTAACAAGGTCATGTCCCTCATCTCTAAACCCTCTGGCCACTGATTGTGCCATGAGCATTGACGTTGTTTCTCTGTCGTGTTTGTCAAGCATGTTCCTAATATCTTGTGCCACTTCATATTCACCAAGGTATTCAACGAGTAATTTTTCAGTTCTTCCTGCTAGGTCAGCAGCTCTTGGAATTTCAACAAATGGCTTATGATCTAGGTTTTGAGCACGTGCTTTTTCAGCAATTCGATACGCATCCTCAGTCCGCTCATCCATCCATTGCTGATAGTTTTCCATCTCAAGTTCTAATCTTGCAAGGTCTATTCCTTCAAGGGGGTTGTTGTCGGCTTTTGTGGTCACAGTATCCGACATATTCCCCACTACCTATGAACAATGACGACCGCTTATCAACAGTTGCCTAGAGAGTACGCTCACTATCAACATCAAAGACATTTTTGTTGAACATTATCACAAATTGTCAAGAAAGTTCATGACCCATTTTGTTGACCAACATATAATGGGAGTCGCAAAAACCGTCCGTAATCATCCAAAGTGGTCAAGACTAGTTGAGTTGGTAAAGGACTTGGCTTTTATCGATGGCGGAGATGATAATGCGTTTACTTTAGCCAGCGGCAGGAATTCTCGCTGGTTTTTCGATACAAAACCCGTTATGATGCACCCTGAGGCAAGTCATTTATTGGGCGAATTACTAAATTTACGGATGGATGAAATGGGTGCTGATTTCGTTGGCGGCCTAGAGTTGGGAGCGGTGCCGCTGACTGCTATTGCCGTTGCAATGTCGGATAAAAAGTCACCAAGGCGCGGCTTCATGGTTAGAAAAGAACCGAAAGGACGGGGGGGAAGGAAAACCAATAATCCACCAGGCATCGAGGGCTCTTCTCTTGCCTCAGGCGGCAACATTGTGATAGTAGAAGACGTTACAACCACAGGCGGTTCTGCAATAAAAGCAGTAGACCGAATACACAATGATACCGATTGTAAAGTAATAGGCGTGATTAGTATTGTTGACCGAGAAGAGGGCGCGGAGCAAGCGTTTGCCGCGGCAGGAATTCATTTTGAGAGCCTGATGGCCCGTAGCGATGTTGCCCAATGAGGGATTAAATGGCTCAAATATTCGAACCACTTTCGACTCCTAGCGACGGTCTGTTTGAAAATAACCCAGACAAGACCTCAGTCGAAAAATTCCGCTTTTTTCACGCAGATGAAGGCAAGCCGCTGGCAACGCCATGGCAAGTAGCCCTGTCACGTGCATTGATTCTTCAACGCTATAACTTGGGTCAGGGGATTATTCTAGACCCCGCCTGCGGCAGTGGCATTCAAATCGCCGCTTATTCTGAAATATTACGAAGACCAATCGTTGGAATTGAACTAAATGTTGAGCGAGCTAGAGCAAGTGCTGTAAATTTTCGAACCGTCTTTACTGAGCGAGGCGATGCTTCAATCGAGCGTCTAAAAAATAGCAAAATAATCGCTGGCGATGGCACCAAGGGGGAAGAAATAATTAAGTTACTAGGCCAGAACAATACCGAACTAAAGATTGCTCTACTGCACCTAGACCCTGCTCGTCCACGCAATAGTAGAGAACATTCACTTAGTGAAATGGCCCCAAAGTTACAAGATGTTTTTGCAGGATGGCAAGATTATCTTCTCACTAGTCCAAACGGGCCGCCAATTTTACTGGATTTATCCCCGCGGCTTTCAAATGAACAAATGCTTGAGGTAGAATCACTTGTTGAACAGTTCTGGCCAAATTCTAACAAAACATGGACCTGGACTTCAAGGGGCAAGGGGAGGGTAGACCGACTTGCTCTTTGGATAGGACCTATTGCCGAGCCGGGAATTTCTAGGCGGTTTGTCAGAATCCCGCCGGACCCTAAGCAGCCACCATATGAGATGTTAGGCGGGCAACCATTGCAACTTGAAACAAAACAATTGATAGTCAACGATAGGGTTCCAAAAAGAGGCGAATTCGTCTCAGTCATAGACTCTGCTTTAGTTGAATCAGGTATGGCAGAAGATTGGCTTGAATCGCTAAACATTGGTGAAGAATACACATGGGCAGCGGTTACTGGCAGAAGACCGACAATATATCATGCAAAAAAACTCAATAACATTCCGCTAGGAAGTGAAATCCTAGTCCAATGCACCGGTAAAATCGTTGACCTAATTCACCGTGATTTAACCTTGGAAACGGTTGACTCCTTTGTTGAGATTTGCTTAACCAACGACATCAAGAAATTAACGATACGGGCTAATCTTCCGCCGGAATTACATCCCAAATTACAGGGTTCTTTTGATCGGCAGCTAGCCAAGCGACATGGGTCAAGAGAAGCCTTTCTACTCAAGCGACCAAATCAGGCAACATTTTTGCTGTGTATAACCTCGTAATTTTCTTGAAATTGTCATTATTTTGAATTTTAAAAACCTACCTCCGTATCGCGGTCTTGATATATGGGAGGTTGGTCGGGAACTTGCTTGACACTATGTGTAAGCATCAAGGTGAATCAAAATGGCACAATCGAAAACCGAAGACTTAGGTGAAGATTTTTCTTACATACTTCGTATGGCAGATACCGATATCGATGGTCTAAAACCGCTGGCTACAGCGCTAACTGCTGTTAAGGGAGTGGGTGCAAGAACCGCCAACCAAATTTGCCGAAATACCGGCTTTAGCGCTTTTGCGCTTGCCGGACATTTGTCAGTTGAAGACCAAGAAAAACTCCGTGTAGCAATTGAAGGCTACAATGAATCGGTTCCGCTATGGATGCTCAACCGCCAAAGAGACTTAGAAACAGGGGATGAAATCCATCTCACTGGACAACAAGTTTCGCTAACACTCAAAGACGATATTACCAGACTACGTTCTATCAAATGTTACCGTGGTGTAAGACACGCTAGCGGCAACAAAGTACGTGGTCAGCGAGGACGTTCGAACGGCCGTGGCGGCCTAACACTTGGTGTAAGCAAGAAGAAGTGAGGGATTTAACATGGGAGAGCCAAAGTTTTCGAGACCAAAGTTTGACACGCCTTCACATCCATGGAAGGCTGCAAGAATAGAAGAAGAACACGCAATTAAAGCCCAACACGGGCTCAAGAACATGCGTGAAATCTGGAAGGCCAAATCTCAATTAAGACGCCATCGAAGACAAGCAATGCGCTTGATTGGTATGGTTGATACAAGTGAAGGGCACGGCAAGAAAGAGATGGAAGATCTACTTCGCTCGCTCAATAATAAGGGCCTAATTCAATCTGATGCATCGCTGGACGACATCTTATCTTTGGGAACCGAAGATATCCTAAACCGAAGACTACAAGCTCAAGTATACTACAAAGGACTTGCAACCACTATGAAGCAAGCAAGACAACTAGTAATCCATGGACTAATTTGCATCGGAGAACAAAAGGTAACCATTCCATCATATCCAGTTTCTAGAGACGAAGAAGAACACATCAAGTACCACTCTAGTAGCGAACTTAACAATCCTGAACACGCAATCAGAAAGGCAATCGAAGGCCGAAGAGAGAAAGCGGAGTACGCTGTAGACGAAGTCGACCCAGAAGCAACTCCAGAGTTTGCTGCTGAAGTAAAAGCGGCAGCTGAAGCAGCACCATCAGTGGAAAAAGGAGGCGATGAGTGATGACTCGTAGAGCAATTGTCAACATCTTTAGTTCCTACAATAACATTCTAATGACGGCTACCGATTTAACCGGTGCTGAAACAATCACCACCTGCTCAGGTGGCCAAATGGTAAAATCTTCAAAAGACAGTGGTGGGCAATTCGCTGCTACTAGAGCGGCGGAAAAATTAGCTGACGCATTAAAAGACAAAGAATTCACACAACTAATTGTCAAATACCGAGCGCCTGGTGGCAACTTGTCAAATAATACCGGGCCCGGTGCACAAGCAGCAATCAGAGCTTTGACTCGTGCTGGAATGACAATTACAAGAATTGAAGACGTAACTCCAATAGCTCACGATGGAACCAAGAAGAAAGGCGGCCGTCGTGGCAGAAGAGTTTGATTTAGAGGTGATATAGTGAAAGCAGAAGTCGTATCAGGATGGCCAAGAAACAACTCGATTAGGATCTCAATTAGCGAGACTGATGCATCTCAAGTGAATGCAATTCGTCGAGCATTGATTTCAGACGTGCCTAAGTTGGCAATTAATAGAGTCAACTTTAGCCAAGGAGTAGTTGAGACAAATGGAGAGATTCTCGAATCGGTCAACGTACTGCCAGATGAAGTACTTGCTCACAGACTTGCAATGATTCCTATTCCAACTTTTCCTGATGAAGATTTACAGCCATTCGATACATGTAGCATTTGTATAGACTTAGTGGAATCAGAGAAAGGCTGCCCAACTTGCCAAGTATTATACTCGCTTAACATTCAAGGCCCCGCAGCTGACGCTGAAGAAGAACACATCACGGTTTACGCTGGAGATTTAACAACGATTTCTGACCCAATGTTTGATATCAAAGAAGAACATAGGAAAATTCCACTTACCATCTTGTCAAAAGGACAGTACTTGGAATTATACGCTTTTGCTACCCTTGGTAGAGGCTCGTCACATCAAAAGTGGTCTCCTGCAGCAGGAATTGGCTTTAAGGTTCGCAGAGTTGCTAAACTTAACAATGCTAAGAAAGCAGATGTGCTATTTGCTTTGAATCTGAAGACTAGTGACGGTCGTGATATCGATGCAAAATTGTTTGGCAAGGACAAAAAAATTGATGACATTAATACTGTTCTAGACCTTGAAAGAGCCCTACATCAAGTAGGACCTGGAACAGGCAGAGATGCAGATTTTGCTAATGCAATAACCATGGAAGACATGGAAGGAAACTACATCTTATCCTACGAGACTGATGGAAGCATGAGTCCTGAGACTGCATTTAATCTTGCAATGGATGAGTTATCTGATAGATTCACCAACCTTAACGGCGAAATTAAAACAGCATTAAAGTGAAATAACTCGCTTTAGTAATGAGTAAACTCAACCTCAGCACTTAGATGGACTACTTTATGTCCATTGTCAGTTACTTTGCCAATCACTTGAACACCGGTCATCTTTCCTGACAACCAGTTGGTCATCTCTACAGCATGGTTAGCATTTACTGCGATTATCATACCGCAACCCATGTTGAATGTACGATACATCTCCCAAGTATCAACTCCTCCGGTCTTTGCTAACCATTCGAATTCAGGATGTACGGGCAACGGCTCATCAATTTCCCAACCCAGTGTCTTATGTAATCTCAAAAGATTCGACAAACCGCCACCGGTGACGTGACATATACCATGTATATCATTAACAGAGAAAGCAGATTCTGCCGACTGCGCTAGCTTAATCAAATCAACAACTGGATCACAGTATATTTTGGTAGGATTAAGAAAAACCTCTCCTAGCGTAACCCGCTCATTTTCGACAAATCGTAATATTTCTCTACTTTTAGATGCGGTTTCAAACGGGGCTGAATCATGATATGAAAATCCCGAATGATCAATAATTCGTCTTACCAATGAATATCCATTTGAGTGAATGCCCGAGGACGGCAGACCAATCAACACATCGCCTGATTGGAGGTTCTCTCCAGTAATTGCTTCATTCTTTTTTAGATATCCAAGGGCAGTGCCAGATAAGTCAAGTTCAGTGACAATTCCTGGTAATGATGCAGTTTCTCCACCCGCTAAGGTCACTCTAGCCAATCTACAAGCCTCCGCAAGAGATGCTCCAAGTGCAGCATGTACCTCGGGGTCTGGTTTAGGCACAGCAACATAGTCAACAAAAGCAATTGGTTCAGCGCCAACACACAACAAATCATTGACATTCATTGCCATACAATCAATTCCTACACCAGCCCATTGGTTTAGTAAGGAGGCAATTTGTAATTTGCTGCCAACTCCATCTGTAGCTAAGGCAAGTAAATTATCGCCGAATTCAATCAAGCCACCAAACCCGCCTGGCAAATCTACCGGCGCCCCTGGAGTCCCTGAAGGCCTGACAGATTTTCCTAATGAGGAGATTAGAGATGCTACTGCTGAACCCTCTAAGTCAATGTCGACGCCAGCACTGGCGTAATCCATCTTATCTGTCATAGTACTCCCAGCAACAGGCAGGCAATGAATAAACCGGCTCAAGAGTAGAGTGCCTTAGCAAGCAGAGGCATACTGGTATCCAACCGATAATCAATACCAGAATGCGTACCTTGGAACTCTTCCCAGTGGTGTTTAATGCCATATTCGCCTAGTAATTCTACAAATAATCTACTGCCATACTGTATGCCATATTGATCTGCATCTCCGCAATCAATAAACAACAGTTCTAGTGAGGCTAATGAATTGTGATTTATCTTGACCGATTCAACAGGGTCATATTCTTGCCAATTATTCCAGATTTCTAAGTCTACAGAACAAGTTCTTAGGTCAAACGGTAACGTCAATTTAGCAGTCTTACCATATGAGGCAGACATTGCACAAATCATCAATGCATGGAAATCATCGCCACTCAACTTGCTGCAACCTTTTACGTGATTCAAGAAATTTTCTAAACCGCCAACCCGGTTAATCTGGGTCGCAGTTTTATGAAAATCAGCCTGATATAGGTTTTCAAATCCAACGTCACCAGAGTGTGACGCTATCGCATGCCATTGACCAGGGTTGTGTAGTGAATTGTGTAGTGCGCCATAGCCGCCAGAAGATTTACCGAATAAAGCAAATTTCCCATTGGTCATGTATCTTTCAGAAAGTTCTTGTTTCAAAGGACCATTGAGCCAAGAACTCCATTGGCCCAGGATAGGGGAATCAACAAACTGGTTACCCCCCAAAGAGGTAAAACAATCAGGCATAACCAGTATTGTCGGCCTCATCAATCCATCATTGACTAATCTTTCATGTCGTTGAGGAAGCGTCTCACAAAAGGCTCTCCAACCAGCTCTGGCTAGTCCAGACGAAGTAAATGGTGCAAGGTAAACCATTACCGGTAAACGCTCGCCTTGGTTAATAGCCTCTACCCCTTGTACTGGAATATGAACCAAGACCTCTCTTGTAAGCGGGTCACCTATTGAATTAGCCAGTAATGGTGAGTGAAATGAAAACCGCTCAAGCAGACCCATTGTAGGGGCGAAATTATGTTCGGGCATGATAGGGCTAAAGGGTCATTACTGATTTGTTAAACGGTTCCGCATAATTACAATGGACACTGGTTTTTTTGGCGGTAAAGCGGCTACAGAACCCACTAACTTTCCAGTGGAAACGCAGGGGTAGTAAGAATCTACAGAAGTAATCATATACCCTCGACGAATAGAATGACAGTCTACCCAGACGGAAAAGGTGATGTCAATGTTGCAAGAGTTTGATTTGGCGGCGAGATGGACGTCGATGATTCAAGACCTGTATGCGG
>Ga0181418_1000554_pt1 | contig 12484 bp, 5 predicted proteins | sample 41SPOviralmetaG_FD_130143 | JGI IMG/M metagenome (GOLD analysis project Ga0181418, IMG submission 130143) | Marine viral communities from the oligotrophic San Pedro Time Series (SPOT) site, San Pedro Channel, CA, USA - 41 SPOT_SRF_2013-03-13 | ecosystem: Environmental > Aquatic > Marine > Strait...
AAAACAAGATGTAACTTTAATTAAAGGAGCTAGAACCGGAGGTGTAAGAGGTTCTGATTCAGATCCATACTTTGGAGTATCTAACGTTGACGCTTTTACCAAAGCTTTTGAAAAAAGCAAAGGCAAAAAAAGCAGCAGCGAAAACAACAAGAAAAGCAAAGAAGAGCCTGCGTTTGATGCGATGGGTGGTGTTGGAGGAGAGACTAGGGGCAGAGATGTTAAGGGTTGGCAAATAAGTGACGGAAGGTCAACTGTTAAAAACGAAGATTCTGCTGACGGGTACTACATGACTAAAAGCGAATACAACGATTTAGTAGACAGATATATGTCTGAAGGAATGTCTAAAAAGACTGCTAAGAGAAGAGCTAAAGACGCTAGAAAAGGAGCGGCAGTTACATACAAGAGCCCTATGAGGCAGGCAAACCAAACACTAGTTGAAGGAGCTAGAACCGGAGGTGTAAGAGGTAGTGACTCAGACCCATATTTTGGCGTTTCAAATGCTAACGCTTTCGCAGATGCTTTTGAGAAAGCTAAAAATAGACAAAGAAAAGTTTCAAGAGAGGTTGAAACCTATAACGAAGCAGACAACAAAGGTCTTAACCAATTTAAAGGAGGTAACATGGAGTGCGCTAACTTTTCGGTAAGCTCTAGAGACAGGTTGTTTAAAGCTCACAATTACACACAGGCAAAGCCTTGGAATACTGGCCCTGGGCCAAGTGGTGCTCTTGCTCAAAGAGAAGATAGAGTGTTAATGCCATCAGAGTCGCAAGACTTCAACCCAAAGCAAGAGATACAAGATGTAAATGACAAAATGAGCAATCTTGTTAAAAACGTTAAGAATCTTCAGTCAGACAAAAAAGAGTGGGTTGAAATGTCAGGCGGTGGTCCTTTAGGAAAGTCTTTTTATTCTGCTGGATCTAAACTGCATTACAAAGCGGCACTAGATGACATAATGACAAAAGAAGCTAATGTAAAGGTACTAGACGACGGAGAAGTAGTTTTTGACATAGAAGTTGATAATTCTGCTTTGTTTGGCGACAACATAGAGAAAACTGGTGCCACTAGCATACGAGCATCTATAGATGATATTAAAGAGCATGTTTATCCTCAAGATAATATAGGTCAACTAGAGTTCTTAAAATGGAAGAAAGAGTCTTTAAATAACACTAGAGAAGGTTTAGATTTTGATGAACAAACAACAAAGGCTATAGTAAGTTCAGCTATAGGTCCAGACTCTAATATAAATCACGGTAACTTAATGTCTTGGGCTATGGACGATGCCAACCAAGATGGAACTACTTTCATGGAACATTATTTAGAGGCTTTTCCAGAGCAAACCTTTGTATTTGACGGAACCGTAGATATGGACGACTTAGTAGAAGTTACTAACCAAAAAGGTGAGGTTGAAGACAAGACTGTTGGGCAAATGCTAAAACAAGAAATAATAGAATATAACGTTGAAAGACTTAGAAGAAACCATAATGCGCTAGCAAAGTCTAAAGGATTAAATAATATGAGTAATCCTAGATACTCATTAGAAAGCGTAGACGGAAAAGTTGAAGCCAAAACAATCACAGGTTACGAATCGTAAAATAAAATAATATGCCAATTTATACATTATCAGACGGTAGAAAAGCTAACGTTGGACCAGAAAACGAACAAAGATTTTTAAACGACTTTGCTGATTTAAGTCCTCAAATAGAACAGGAAGAGCAAGAGCAAGAAAACATAAACTTTAACGAGCCGCCAGTGGTGGAAGACGTTAAAGAAAAAAAAGAACTAGACACTGCTCCAATGGATGCGGAGACTGTGTCGCAAGACGATATGGCATCCAGTTCGGAAACTTCTTTTTCGGAGCAACTTTCTAACACTAGAGAAAAAGAACAGTCATTATATAACGAAAGAAAAAATTCTTTTGTTAATGAACTTAAAGGCGATAGTGTTTTAGCTCCAGAGCAAGACTTGTCTGAAGAAGACGATAATTTCTTTGAGCAAAACTATCATCAAGAGCAAGTAGATTTAAGAGTAAACCAACCAGAAAAGTTTGACGAAAAAAGTGATAACTGGTTTGATATGCTTACATCGTCTATACAGGAAGAGGTTGCTAGGCTTACCGACGGAGTTATAGCGCCAGGCGTAACTGTTGGTGATGTGGCTGAAGAAATATATAATCAATTTGCTTACAGAAAAGTTTTACCTTACGGCGATGTTGAAGTTGTAGAAGGAGAAGACGGCGACTTAGAGTATGAGTGGTCAACTAAGAAGGTTAGCTTAAATGACTACAGAAAAGGCATGGGTAGGCTGTTTGGCGACATCATGCAGTTTACTGAAAAAGGCTGGGACGGAACAAAAGGCTTAGACGCAATAGGGGAAATAAAAGAAAAAGGAGCTGAAATAAGTGAACAAAATTTTGACGCACTTTGGGCTGAAGCAATAGAGGCTCAAAATTCAGGTGTTGTCCCACAAAGCGTACAAAGATTTCAGTCTATAATAGAAATAGAATCTAAAGAAACAAATAGAGGGTTTGGATTTATTAAAGCTATAATCGATCAACCAACAGTTGCACTACCGTTCTTAGGTAACATATTAGCAATGCAAGTTGGCGCTAGTGTTAACTCTGAAAAAGTTAGAGACAATGCTAAAAAAGGAATGATTGCAACAGGCATGATGCAAGGTACTTTAGAGGCAGGCCTTACTAGTGCAACAGTAGTTGGAGCACCTGCTGCGCCAGCGGCTTTTTTAAGTGGATTCACAAAAGGATCAATAAATGGTTGGATGGCTACCTCTAGCGCTACTTTAGCTAACTACAATATATACTCACAGATACTACAAGAGGAGCTAGCAGACGCTTATTCTGATGGTAGAGTTTCTTCTGGAGACATGACGTACGAAAACTATATAACAATAGTTAGCGACGAAGAAGTTTTAGAAAACATGAGGCTTAAAGCAAAGCTATACGGTGCTTCTATAGGTATTGTAGATCTTATAACTGGCTATACTGTTGGTAAAGTTATACCAAAAGTTGCTACAAAGCCTAAGCAAGTAGCTTCGACTGTTGTTTTTGGTGGTACCGGAGGAGGCGTTGGAGAGTTTAGTGCACAAACTATATCTGGTGGTACAAGCATACAGAAAGGCGAGGTTAAATTCAATCTTGACGATGCCTACAATTCTATAAGAATGGACGAGGTCATGATGGAAATGGTGTTTGGCCCATTAATGGAAGCGCCTAACGCTATCTCTGCGGTACTATTTACTCCAACCATAACTTTAGATGGAGACAAGATGACTATGGCTCAAATCCAAAAGTATATAAAAAAATCTTTTGAAAGTGGCGATGGTATTAGAAAGTTAGCAACAGAGTGGAACGCTATGTTAGAAAATAACGATTTTGATGGCTTACCTCCCAAGGCGATCCAAGAGCTAACAGATGCTATCACATTAAAGCACGCAGAAACTTTAGTAGATGCTTCTATAACAAATCCTGACTTAAGATTAAAAGTAGCTAAACTTGAGTTAGAAATAGCTAGGTTAAAGATTAGCGACAAAGAATCTGATAAAATAATATTAGAGCAAAAGAAAGCTGAGTTAAAAGATTTGCTACAAAACAAAGAGCAATACGGTTTTGACCAAGCAACGTACGAGCAGCAACTAGAAACTCAGGTTGACTACTTAAAACAACCTTTTAGGAGAAGTGCTGAAATAGCTCAAAAGATGGCTTTAGAAATTGATACAGACCTACTGTATGCTGAAACTACTGCAGAGTACCTTGGGCTCAGACAAGCTTTACTAGAGCAAGGTGCTACTAGCGATGAGACTGGGACAAAACCTATAATTGCTGACGACTTAGACCCTGGTCAAGTAATATATATTGACGGCAAAAGAATAGCATTAGTCAACATCGAAGCAGCGGCTAAGAAAAACGCTATAGGAGTAGAGTTTCACGAGCTATTCCATGTCGTGTTAGATTTACTAGGTTTTACGACCGAAGAGCTTACAGCTATGACAACTGATTTTGTTAACGCTTTGAGTGACTCTGATAGAGACATGCTCATTAAAGAGCTTGACGACAGAAAATATTTAGACGAAGATGGCAATTTAAAAGACTCTGAACAAGAGTGGTTGGCAGTATTTTTTGATTTAGTTTACACTGGTAAAATAAAACAAGAAACTTTAAGCGACTCTACGTGGAGAGATGTAGCAAACAGATACTTCCCTAAAGTTTTTGGTAAAGCTGGGTTTGAGCTTGCTAAGTTTGAAACTGGAGCTGAAGCTTATCAGTTTATATTTGACTATATTGCGGCTGTAAATGCAGGTACTTTTAAAGGCAAAGGATTTTCTATACCTAAGGTATCAAAACCTAGCGTACAGTCTGACAAAGAGAAAAAGTTTAGAACAGACAAAAGATCTAAAGAGCAAGTAGAAGAGGATGTTAATGATATAGTATTTGGTCTAGATCAAGAAACTTACTTTAATGAGTTTGATGACATATACAAAACTATAATTGAAAGAGGTGATTTTGACAACCTAATATCTGCTAACGACAAGATAAGTAAAACACAAGCACAAAAAAAACAGTTCATAAAAGACGTGTTAACTAATATGACTGGCTATATTAGAAACTTTGATCCTACAGCTAACACCAACTTTTTTGCTTACATAAACTCTCAAATAAAAAACAGGTCTGCTTTAGTAGCTAATAGAAGACTAAAAGAAATTGAGCTAGAACAAAAGTCTTTAAGCCTTGATGACGAAGGTGTTTTTATAGATGACATAGCTGACGAGACAACTACAACAACCGTAGAAGCTGAAGAGGCACCATCTCTGGTTGCTAACACCAAAATTAGTAATAATATAAAGACTAGAACATTAGAGATCATTAGAGGCGCTATAATAAAACTTGGTGTAAACTTTGATGAGGGTAAAACAAAAACAAAAACAGTTTCACCTTTCATATCGGACTTTAAGAAAGAAGTTGGTGATGCTCCGGGTGGCAAAAAAGGTATAAGTACTTTTGCGGCTGAGATAAGAAACGAAATTAATAAGGACCCTGAAGCATATCTTAGAGAAAACATGTTTGGTATACTTCGTAATGCTCCGTTAAGCTGGCTAGAGAAAAACTTTCCTAGCATGGTATTTAAGTCTGTAAACGGTGCGCTAACTCTTGATTGGAAAGGTAAAAAAATAGATAGAGAAAAGTCTGCAGAAACTGGTAACACGGCTGGTCCGCAGATAAAACAAAGAAACAATAAAATAACAATAGATGATCAAGAATTTTTAGATCACTTTATGCCAAGAGACTCTAAAGGCGTTAGAAAGAAAAAGCAAATGCGTTTTGAAAGTATAGTTAAAATGCTAGCGCAAGAATACAGCTTAGAGACATTGGCCACAGAGTTAGAAAACGATAACAGCGAAATATCACAACTTGTAGACGATATATCTGGATTAAGAGATGTTGTGTTAGCAGAAAACTACGCGTCTGAGTTTAAAAAAGATATTGAAAGAGGTAACACCAAAAAGTATAGAGGTTATTCTGATGCTTCTACTATAGGTAGAAACGCTATAGACATAGTAGGTTTAGCTAGAAAGCACGGTTATAGATCTTCACAGTTTGATGATGCTATAGCAAATCTAGGTATTGACCCTGATTCAGAAACTTTAACTAAGTTTATGGACTACTTGGATTGGTTTCACGATAGACCAACAAAGTTTAAGACTCCGTTAAAGCTAGAGTATGTGAACAACAACTTTCCATACTTCGCGAAACAGCTAAAAACTTATTTTGCTACAAACATTAGCAGTGATAAGTCAAAAAAACAGTTAGTTAAATTTAACACTAAGCTGCTTTCTTATTTTCCATCTAAGCTACTAAACGGTCTAAATGGTGCTAAACAAGTTTTTGATCTAGTTGGCTCTAGAAGAATACTTCAAGGTGGAAAAAATGGACCTAAATATCAATACGACTTAAGCTTAAAAGTAGATGCTAGAAAAAAAGCCAATCTTCCTGGTAAAATTGACATAGATTTTGAAGTAAGTAAACTCAAGCTTGTTAACGCCGGCAAAGGCATAGCTTTAAAAATAGAAAAATTCTTGCAGCAAGAGTTTGATACTGTACAAGAAAAACAAGCTGCTTTTGACGCTGAGTTTGGAGATACTATAAAAGAAATAAACGAGAACAACCACGGATTTATCAAGTTTAACGTTAAGGCGATGGTTGACTTAGTTGCTAAAGATCCTAATAATTTAGTTGGAGTTCTTAGACACCTAGAGGCTAGCACAAATAATACTTCTGGGTTTTTAAGGGCTTATACTAATATATCTTTGGTTCAAATATTCGCGCAGGATCAAACACCATCTACTAAGCATCCTTTATATAAAGAGGCTATAAAGTACGTCAACAAGTACAATCCTAAGCTTGACGCTGAGGGCAAGAAAAAGAGAGCCTTAGAACTGCTAAGAGTAAAAGGAGAACATGTTATAGCATCTGCTAACATGGAGCTTGAGTTAGCTAAAATAATAATGAAGTATGGTGAGCTTATAGCTCAAAATCCAAACGACAAAAAGTTAATACAAGCTGAGTTAGACGTTGAACTTAACAACGCATTAGATGGTTACGACCAGGTTTTAGGCGCTGAAGTATTATTCTCTAACATTGACAAGCGACCGGGTGGAACAACAGACCCAGGGGCGTATACTAGGTTTGACGATGTTAAAAAGTATTTACCTACTTATCACAACCCAATAGACAAAACAGATGGTGCTGTAACTCAAGATAATAAAATAAACAAAAAAATACAACTTGCTTTAACAGACATTAAAGATAGAATAGCTCAAACTAAAAAATATAGAGCCGCATCTAACCCACAATCGTCAGGCGTTACTATACTAGACTTTGATGACACGGTTGCTGAAAGCGCTTCTCAAGTTATAGTTAATAAACCTGATGGTACACAGTACCTCATAGACGCCGCTACGTTTGCTAAGCAGGGGCAAGATCTTCTTCTTCAAGGTAATACGTTTGACTTTAGCCAATTTAATCAAGTTATAGACGGTAAGCCAGGTCCTTTCTTTAAAAAACTAAAAGACAGAATAGCAAAGTATGGTAACGAAGATGTTTACATATTGACGGCTAGACCAGCTGAAGCAGCCCCTGCTATATTCGAGTGGTTGAAAAGTCAAGGTATAGAGCTAAAAAGAGAAAACATAACGGGATTAGCTAATTCTACTCCTGAGTCTAAGGCTTTATGGACTACAGATTTAATAACTGAAAAAGGCTACCAAAATGTTTATTTTGCAGATGACGCAGAGGCTAACGTTCAGGTAATGGACTACGTGCTAACACAAATAGAGGGTATAAACTCAAATGTTGTATTAGCTGAAAAGAAATATAGATCGAAAAAGTTTAATAAAATATTAGAAGAGTCTTCTGGCTACAGGGCTAATCTAACTTTTTCTGAAGTTGTCGGTAGACAAAAAGGTAAAAAGAAAGATAGTATAAGAGTTTTGCCTTATTCAGCTGATGATTTTGAAGGTTTGATATATCAATTTTTAGGAAAAGGCGAGCAAGGCGAAAAGCATCTGCAGTGGTTCAAACAAACACTGTTAGATCCTTTTGCCAGAGGTACAGACTACATGAATAGAGAGAAGCAGGCTATAATGACAGATTATAGAGCTCTTCGTAAAGCTATGCCTGAAGTAAGAAAAAAGCTTGGAAAAAAAGTTCCAGGAACAGAATTTACCTACGGAACATGCATTAGAGTTTGGTTGTGGGATAAAGCTGGTTACGATATGACTAATCTTGGTTTATCAAAGAGAGACTTGACAACTATTAAAAAAGTAGTTAATACTAGTCCTGACTTAATAACTTTTGCCAACGGACTTGGAGCTTTGTCTAGAAGAGATGCTGGTTACATTAAGCCAGAGGAGACTTGGATAGCTGGAACTATAGCTAGTGATCTAGAAAACATTACTACAAAAATAAATAGAAAAAAATTCTTAGAAGATTTTTTAAGAAATAAAGAAGAGATATTTACAGACGAAAACATTAACAAGTTAAGAGCTATATACGGCAATAAATTTGTTGAAGCCCTGTTAGATAGCTTGTACAGAATGGAAAACGGAACCAATAGACCGTTTGGTAGCTCTAGAATAGTCAATAGATGGAACAACTGGGTTAATAATTCTGTTGGTGCTATCATGTTTTTCAACGCTAGATCAGCTGTACTACAAACGTTGTCTACTGTTAACTTTGTTAATTGGAGCGACAACAACCCACTCAAAGCTGCTCAAGCTTTTGCTGATCAACCTCAATACTGGAAAGACTTTTCTTTCTTGTTCAACTCTGACTTTTTAAAACAAAGAAGAGCTGGTTTAAAAACAGATGTAAACCAAGCTGAGCTTGCTAGTGCTGTTTCTAACTCCAATAATAAAGCTAAGGCAACTTTAGCATATTTACTTAAAATAGGTTTTACACCAACACAAGTGGCGGATAGCTTTGCTATTGCTTCTGGTGGCGCTACTCTTTATAGAAATAAAATAAAAAAGTATATTAAAGAAGGCATGTCTCAATCAGAAGCTGAAAAACAAGCTTTTATAGACTTTCAAGAAGTAGCTGAAAAAACACAACAGTCTGCTAGGCCTGACAAAATATCACAGCAACAAGCTTCAGCTCTTGGTAGATGGGTGTTAGCTTTTCAAAATACACCAATGCAGTACACTAGACTGATGTATAGGGCTGGTCAAGACTTGGCAGCTGGAAGAGGTAATAAACTTGAGAATATATCTAAGATAATATACTACGGTGCTATACAAAACCTTATATTTTCATCTTTGCAGTCTGCACTATTTGCTTTCGCCTTTGATGATGAGTTAGATGAAAAAGAGCAAGAAAAACTTGAGCAAAAGCAAGTTAGGATAGTAAATAACATGATAGACTCTATATTGAGAGGTACAGGTGTTACTGGCGCTGCTGTAGCTACTATCAAGAATACTGTTATGGAATTTTTTAAGCAAGAAGAAAAACAGTTTAACAATGATCACGCTCAAACTCTTATACAAATAGCCAATCTATCACCTCCAGTTGGTATTAAGTTTAGAAAGATATACTCAGGTATACAAAGCTACACTTATAACAAGAAAGTTATACCGTATATGTTAGAAGAAAATCCTACTGATATTAAAAATCCAGCGTACCAAGCGGTGGCAAACGTAATATCAGGAGCCACAAACTTTCCTGTTGATAGAGTACTAAACAAGGTCAACAACCTAGTGGAAGTTATGGACAGTCAAAACGAAAGCTGGCAAAGAGTTGCTCTAACTTTAGGTTGGAACACTTGGGATGTTGGTATAGAGAAAACTGAAGTTACCGAAGCTCAAGAAGCAGTAAAGAAAAAGAAGGCTGAAGAGAAAAAGAAAACTCAACAAAGATGCACTAAGATAAAGTCTGATGGTGAAAGATGTAAAATTATGGTTGACAAGCCTAAAAAGAGATGTCACTATCATGATTAATGTGTAATAATTATTACTATGAAGTATAGAATTTTAATACTACTTATGTTAGTTAGCTTTTTAACTAACGCTCAGATAAAGAAAGCATTTAAGTTTTCTACATTTTACGTGGCTGCTAACGGAGGCACTTCTTTGTCAGATGAAGATATTTACTCTGTTGATGGTAGCACGTTGATATACGATACTATATTTACTCCTTACGATTACTCACTAACAATGGGTATACGCAAGATCAAAAGGTTTAACTACGAAGGATCAACTCCATTTAAAGATGGTACAGAAACATCTTTTTCAGATGCTGCTAACGTAGGCCTGTCACCGTTTGAATTTTTGTTCGAAGTAGATTATAAAAGGCAAGAAGGTATAGAATACTTTGATCAACAGCATTTTGTAAGATATGTTGACGACAGATGGTTAGCTAAAGTAGAATATATTGTAGATGGCTTTGCAGATATAGAGTATTTTGAGTCTACACAAAGATTAAGATTAAACGGTAAAAAGAAACTATCGTTTAATTTAGGCGCAGTTCAAAGACTAGCAGAGCCTTATGGTTATGATCCACTTGAAGAGTGGTCGTTTGATAATAATAGAATACACTACACATGCTTGGCTATAGAAGAAGGTTATAGCATAGACGTGTATGAGTCAGAGTATAGAGCTCCTGATGGAGCTATAATAGCTACAAGCGCTGAGGTATGGAATAAAGTTATTATGCCTGGCATATTAAAAGATTATGTTGAAAAGAAAAGAGGAGAGCTAAACAATCAGTGGCAACACTCGTTAGTTGTTGGTTTTGACTTTTATCATTATAAGAAAAACTTTTGGTTACACACTTGGGGTAACTTAATGCCTTACCACTACGACGATGGTGGTAAGTTCTCGTATCACAACTTTAATGATGGAGAACAATGGTATGACTACTCAGGTGGCTTGATATTTGGTTATAAAATAAATAAAAACCTAGGCGTATTTTTAGAAGGTAAGTATAATAAGTACTGGAATAGAGAATGGTACGATTTTAAACTTGGAATAAACTACATAATATTTTAAAATATAAAATTATGGCATATAAACAAAAATATACAAAATCAAGTTTTCCATTTAAATCACCTTTACATCACAATAAAGATGCTGATGGAAACGTGTTAGAAGAGCATGCACACTCGGAAGAAGCTAGTAGAAGTTCAAGACCGTACATAACGGTTAGTGGAAAAAAAGGAAGTACTATGAATATTGAAAATGTTTCTGGACACTCTTCTACTCAAGGAAGCTATGATGAGTTAAGAGAAAAAGCTGAAGCCGCTGAATTGGCAAAAATATTAGGTAAAAAGAAAAAATAAAATATAGAATGGCAAAAGAATTAAACGAAGACACTGGATTTCAAGTAAGTATTAAAACTCTAATAGGTATAGGCGCAGGGATGGCCACTCTTATCAGTATGTGGTTTGTTTTACAAGCTGACATAGCTGAAGCTAAAGAATTACCAGCTCCGGAGGTTTCTAAGATGGAGTTTCAAATGAAAGATGTAAACATACGTAATACTATTTTGGAAACAAGAGATGATGTTAAAAAGCTTGAAGATCGTATGATTCGTATGGAAGATAAAATAGATCAGTTAAGATAATGAAAGTGCTTTTAACAACGATAGCTTTATTTATATCTACAACTTGTTTTTGTCAGATAACAGCGGTACATTTCAACGCTGACTGGAACTCTGCTAATAATGTTGAGTGGTTTAATAAACTGTCTGACGTAGACAAAAGCAACAAAGACATTGGTAATGGTGATACTCAAAAAAAGTATTCTATTGCTGTAGTACCAACAATAATAATATTCGACGATGGAGAAGAAGTTAAAAGATTTCAAGCAGACCTTAGTTTTAAAATGGTCTCAACTAAAAAAGAAATTCAAGAGTATATTGACGAACTTATAATAAGTAAATTTTAATGAAGTATTTATTCGCATTACTATTGTGCGCTAATATAGCGTTCGCTCAGTGTCCTAACGGAACATACGTAGACATTATTATCAACCCTGATCAATACCCAGGCGAAACATCTTGGGCTATTATTACGGAGATGGAAGACACTATTGTTTCAGGTGGTCCTTACGACGATATAATAGACTACTCTCCTCAAGTAATACAGTTATGTGTACCTAACGGTGAATATATATTTAATATAGCAGATCAATATGGTGATGGAGTTCAAGGTAGTTTATGGGGCGGACAAGATGGATCTTACTACGTGGTTCACTGTGGCGATACTTTAGTTCAACCAGACTCTGCTAACTTTGGGTATGCTGCTTTTCATGGGTTTACGCTGGAAGATTGCGCACCACCACCACCTGTGTTTGGTTGTATGGACAACAACTTTGTAGAATTTTTACCACAAGCAACCGTAGACACAGGTATGTGTTTCACGGAAAAAGTATTTGGCTGCACCGATATAGAAGCGTTTAATTATGACAGCTTAGCTAATACAGACGCATTAACAGATAGTTGTACCCATACTTTAGAGTTAACAGATTTAGCTGGCAATGGTTGGGCTGGAGCGTACCTGCAAGTTTTTCAAGGCAATAACTTTTTAGGTATATTTACTTTAGAAGACGGCTTTGACACTACTTTTACTTTTGACTTAAGTATATCAGAGCCAATACAAGTTAAATTTAACATAACGCAACAATCACAATTTACATCGGTGCAATGCGGCTATAGCTTATATTCCGAAGAGCATATAGCTATTGACGCGCCAGGAGGATTTGCTAGTCCACTAATACCGTTTGTAACAGTACAAGGCATGCCATACTGTGGTAATAGTTGTATAGAAAAAGCATACGGCTGCATAGATCAAGCAGCTTTAAATTATAACGATAGTGTTAATACAGATGACGGAAGTTGCTACTACGTTGCTGGGTGTACTAATCCAATATACCTAGAATATAGCGAAGACGCTGACTTCGACAACGGAACCTGTGAGAC
>Ga0181418_1000560_pt1 | contig 12433 bp, 18 predicted proteins | sample 41SPOviralmetaG_FD_130143 | JGI IMG/M metagenome (GOLD analysis project Ga0181418, IMG submission 130143) | Marine viral communities from the oligotrophic San Pedro Time Series (SPOT) site, San Pedro Channel, CA, USA - 41 SPOT_SRF_2013-03-13 | ecosystem: Environmental > Aquatic > Marine > Strait...
AGTTATGATGCAATAGCGAAGGGCTATGGCTACATTGAATGCGACCCAAGAGGTTATAAATCACATAAAGCCCGACAAATCAATGCTCTCATTAAGAAAGGACTTATTGAAGCATGGGATAGTGGCGGTATTAAAGAAAATAATGATACTCGTAAATTGAAATCCTATGTTGATGATTGGTGGGTCGGTTTTGCTTGTTTGACAGGTGAAGAACATGATAACTGATGTAGCGGCACTAAAACAATTTGGTGGCGTTGCACTTCTTCGTTGCCGTGTCTGTAAATCGTTTCCGATACTCGTTTGCTCTAATCTCGGCACTAATTGGAAGAAATGTTTAGAATGTATAGATAGTCAAAAATAACACACATAGGGATGGGAATACCTGTTGGTGAAAATGGATGAAAAATGAAACGGAAAATGAAATTATGGATATGTTAGAGCAAATGAAAATGTTTCTTTTCAAAGTATTGGTTACATTATTCTTATTTCCTTTCACTATCATGGGCTATGTTTGGTTTTCATACTCATGAAGGTTTAGATAGGTTGTATCATAATAAAGACATTGATGCCCTACATACCTGCCGAATTAAGAGAAGGCTTAGACCCATACATTGATGTATTGGTTGAAGAATTGGGCTATTTGTCCGATGATAAGAACTTAGCAGGTTTGTTGAATTATACCATATCAAAAATCCTTTCGGATTTCTTAAAGTCTAAGGGTCTTAATTATCATAATATCAATGAATTAATTGGTATGCTTGAATGTGCTAAATTGGAGTTATACCGCAGGGTTGCTTCACCGTATGAGGATGAGAAAATCAAGTCCAATGGTGATGTATATTGAGTCTTAATCTTGACATTCCTTACTTCAAGAAGTATGGAGAATCCACAGGTGGCCCTTTGAATCCAATTAGTGAATTGAAGGGTCGTTTGCATAGTCTTACGGGTGCGAGGCATTCAATAAGTCTAAACAAATTGAAAGACAAACACCCCGAAATTAAGTTCAATGAGCAAATGTGGTCGGAAGTGGATAGGCATTACCATGAAGATTGCGAATGCGGTTTGAAATCAAAGGGAACTATTGAAATGGTTGCTCAATCTATTTTTGAAGCGCAAAATGAGCCTAAAGCGCAAGAGATTTTGAAGAAGAAAGGCGACAAAGAAAATTGGGATTTTAATACAGTTATTACATGGGTTAAATTGTTATTTGGAAGGAATACTTTACAAGGGCAGGGCATGGAGGAACAAGCAATTAAGGATTTATCAAAGGATTTATGGCGTTTTGAGTTAAAAATTGCCGATGATGAATTAGATAAGAAGTATTGCGTGGATATTGTAGTCAAAAATAAGAGTTCTAAAGAAATTGTTGGCGGAATACAAGTTAAGCCAAAGTCATATTACAATACAGGCATAGACCATGTTACTCAAGCAAACAAGAAGTGGGACTATCCTGTTTATCACTTAAAGTATGATGATATGGAATCAAAAAATTGGTTGAATAGACTTGAAGTATTGTCAAAATTTATCTAAATGTTTAAGTAGTATTGATTGATGGCTAAGAATATGGTTGTAAAAGACGGTCAAAAATGGCGAAGAGTCAATTCACGCAAAATTAAGGGTCAATGGTATTCACTTGACGGTGATGAAGAATTAGATAATATGCCCGATATTTTTATCACTATTGATGGAAGAGTCCCTAAGAATATGACAGGCGAGGGTGGAGATACTTTTGAATTATGGCCTGTAAAGCATAATGGCGATTATCGTTATTCGGGAATGACTTATTATGACTACACTAATTCTCATGGATATTACTATGCCGTCAAAGAATACACATTTTGGGATGGGAGGCTACATTCAAAGACTTCTTATTATCACACCGATAGGCAAGTGGAATTTCTTGAAAAGCAAATGAAAGTGATGGGTGAAAACCTAAAGGCACATTTGAATGGTGAAGAAATGGATGAACCCTATTGGGGAAGGCCATTCTTTATCTCCAAAGACGAGCGTTTCGTTCAAGCCCGTTATTGAAAGGTAATTACATATAAATACTAAGTAGGACAATTGATTTATTATGCCACCTTATAGAATACTTGCAGGTGATTGCGTAGCCCGAATGGGTATGATGGATGCAAATTCGGTTGATAATTGTATCACCGACCCACCGTATGAAATTGGATTCATGGGTAAAGGTTGGGACAATACAGGTGTTGCCTATAATCCGAGAACATGGAGGGCAGTCCACAGGGTCTTGAAACCAAATGGTTTCTTAGCCGTTTTTGCGGCAACAAGGACTCAACATAGGATTGCTCATGCGATTGAAAGAGCAGGTTTTGAAATTATTGACATTATTTCTTGGTGTTATGGGACAGGATTTCCTAAATCACATAACATTTCAAAAGCCATTGATAAGAACGGCGGCAAAAGTATTTCATGGTTCGGTAAATGGTTTAAGAATTGGAGGCTTGAGCAAGGTTTAACTCAAAAAGAAGTAGGTTCTCATTTTCTTTCAAAAAGCGGTAAATTGACAGGTTGCGTTTTTAATTGGGAAGAGGGAAGAAGCATTCCTACAAATAAGGATTTTAATAAGTTATGTAAATTGTATAATTTACCATTTTCAAATATGGAAGAGGCAAGAGGCGAATACTTAGGTAAAATCAAGCATTCCGGTAGCGGTGGTGATGATTTCGCAAAGCAAGTAGGTTCTAAATCTCAATCAAGAGATGAAGAGGTTTTTGCTACGGCCACCGAACCTGCTAAACAATGGGTGGGTTGGGGAACGGCATTAAAACCTGCTTATGAGCCTATCATTATTGCTCGCAAAAAGGGTTCAAAAGCCACTACTAATTATTCTCAATTTTACTACATTACTAAAGCGAGCAAAAAGGAAAAGAATGCAGGTTTAAGTGATTTTAAGGATAGTGTTTCAAGAACTACTTATGGAAACCGTGTGTGTTCGGTATGCAATAAACATGAATTACAAACACACATTGAAAGGCGTTGCGTTTGTAAAAATCCTGTTTGGGGTGATGCTCGCTTGACCCCTACTAAAAATACTCATCCGACAGTAAAACCTATTGCTATTATGAAAGCACTAATTGAGGACTTTACAGAAGAAGGGACTGTTGTTTTTGACCCCTTCACAGGAAGCGGTTCAACAGGTATCGCAACAGTAATGAATAATCGCACATTTATTGGTTGCGAATTAACTCCCGAATATATTCCTCTTGCTAAGGCGAGAATTGAACATTGGAGGGAACAATCGCCATGAAATACGGATATTATGACGAAAAACAGACTCCTTTAGCCATTGAAGAATACACGGATGGCGCACACATTATTGTTATACGGACTGTTAATAATTTTATATCCACATCTATTAAATTAGAAGATGACGGTTGGGAACTCCGTGATTCAATGAAGGTTATTTTTAAGGAGGCTTCTTTACACGCAACACTATTTAGGAAACCATTTAAGGGAACAGTAGCAAACAATGTATTGGAAAATGGTTGCGGAGGTATCAACATTGATGCAACCCGTATTAAAGGCGGAGGCACACTTGATAATTGGAAGCCTTCAACATTTAGTAACCGAAGTGGCTCGCCATTATCAAGGAGTCATTTACAGGGTTCAAATGATGAAAAAATGAAGGAATCTCAATTAGCATCTATTGAAAAAATGAATAATGAGGGTCGTTTCCCTGCTAATTTGCTTTTAGAATGCACCTGCGAAGAAATAATTGAAGGAAAATCGGATGGTGTAGTGATAAATAATTCTAATTCACCCAATTTTACTGATGAGGTTTATTGCGGAGGTTGGAATAGAGGCGAACAAGAAGCACCAAGAGCCTATAAAGACACAGGGGCAACACATACAGATTCTAAATGTCCTTGTAAAAAATTAGATATTCAAAGCGGAATTACTAAGGCAGTAAAGACTAAAAAATCCGATAATCGGGTTGAAAATAATAATCAAGTATTTGGAAAAGGATTGGGGCTACATAATCCCGAAAATAGTCATAAGGATAGTGGCGGCGCATCAAGGTTTTTCTTTTCTTTTAAGTCAAGGGATGAATTGAAGGAATACTTAACTACAATGATACGGTGTTAATATGAAGTATGGGTATTATGATTTGAAAGAATATCCCTCTCCGATTAAAGACTATACAGACGGGGCGCACATCATTGTTTTGAGAAAAGTTACAGATTTTGTTGAAAATACTTGTATTCTTGAAGATACAGGATGGTCTGTCCGAGATTCAATCAAAGTAATTACTGAAACAGAATCCTTTAATGCAACATTATTTAGAAAGCCGTTCAAAGGAACAGTAGCAAACAATGTTTTAGAAAATGGTTGCGGAGGTATTAACATTGATGCAACCCGTATTGAACATCAAGACCCCGATATAATCCGTAAAACATTTGAGAGTCCATTAGGTATGGAACATTGTGCAAGAAATCGCAAAGGGGAACGGGGTGCAGGTCCTTCACCCGATGGCCGATTCCCCGCCAATTTAATTTTAATTCATTCTAATTGTAAAAATAATTGTAATGAGGGTTGTCCTGTTATAAAATTAGACGGCCAAAGTGGAATTTCTAAGTCCACAGGAGGTTCTATCGGGACTGCAACAGGATATGGAAACAATTTTGCAGGTTCAAGAAAAAATGTCAAGGGGAATGGCGGTTTAGGGGATATTGGAGGTGCTTCAAGGTATTTTAAGCAATTTCATTCTCTTGAAGAAGTGAAAGAATACTTAACTACTTTGATTTGTTGCTAAGGTATAAATAAGAAGTAGTTCTATTTTACATCATGGTGGCGCAAAGCGTAGGCACTTCGGATTTGATAAATGACGAAGGTTTGCTTGAGATTAGTGAAAGTCTTTGGGAGAGTCTAAATCAAGACTTAGAAAAAGACGAAATCAAGCAATTGCTTAGTGATGCAATAGAAGAACATAATGTCCGTATGCCGATGATTCAAATTAGTGAAGAGGATATGGCTAAAGCATTTGATGATTTATGCAAATTAGATGCTCTTTCTTTGATTAAAGAAGGCCGTTTTTCTTCTCGTTATGATTTCAAAGCCCCTAAGTATGAAGAATACATAGACATTAACAAGACAGGGATGAGAGCGAGTAATTATTTTCATCAAGAAACCCGTTGGCTTTGCGATTCTATGAACTCTCCGAGTCCGTATAGGGTTTGGCACACGGAACGGTTTAGATTAACATTGTTTAATGCTCTTTGGAGTCTAAAGCATAAAGAAATCAATGAGTCTAAATTGCGTTCAACGATAGGATTAAGAAAATACATAGCGGCTCAATTCAGCCCTGCATCAGCCAAAGCAATTTTTGAAAGGTTCAATTCTAAAAGAGTTCTTGATTTTTCATCGGGTTGGGGCGACAGGTTGCTTGCATTTGCTTCATGTGAGGGAACGGAACATTATACAGGGATTGACCCTAATGAAGCCCTTCTTGAAGGCTATATGGCTCAAATAGAGGCTTATGGAGTCAAGGATAAAACATTTAATATGATTCAAGGTTGCGCTGAAGAAGTCCGTCTTGAAAAAGAATCCGTTGATACAGTATTTACAAGTCCACCGTATTTTAACATTGAAAAATACACTAAACAAGACAATCAATCATTTAAGAAGTTCAAGAAATTGGAGGATTGGTTAGAAAAGTTCTTATTCAAATCTCTTGAGAATGCTTGGTATGCTTTAGAGAAGGGAGGACATTTGATTATCAACATTTCCGATGTTTATTCAAATCACCGAATCAACAAGATTTGCGACCCTATGTTTGATTATATGGCGACATTAGAGGGTTCGGAATATCAAGGCACTTTAGGTTTGAGAATGGCTAAAAGACCTAATTCTAAAGCAGGTAAAATTGATGGTGTCTTTGCCGAGCCGATATTTGTTTGGAAGAAGGTGAGTTAATTGGTTGAAGACCACACATGGTTAAGACAGTCTTCTTGGAATGAGAAAGACGAATACTATACCCCTGCAATTTTAGTGGATGCGATTATTCCTCATATTCCTAAAGGTTCTAAAGTGTGGTGTCCGTTTGATACTGAAAATAGTGAATTTGTATTACGGCTAAAAGAAGAGGGTCTTGAAGTCATTTACTCACACATTTGGGAAGGAAAGGATTTCTTTGAGTATGAACCCGAAGAATATGATTGCATAATTTCAAATCCTCCGTTCACTAAAAAATTAGATGTTTTCAAGCGATTATTTGAATTAAGGAAACCGTTTGCTATGATTATGGGTTTGCCGATACTTAATTATCAAGAAGTAGGCAATTTCTTTTTTGAGCAACAAGGTATTGGTAATAATTTACAATTATTGATAGTGGATAAGAAGGTTTCATTTGATGGGAACACGGCTTCATTTAATAATTCATATTTTTGTTGGAAAATGTTAGAGAATGACATTTGTTTTGCTCATTTAGAAAACAACAATTCAAGGAAACATTATGTGCCGAGCCGAATGTTTCAAGATGCAAATAAAGGTGAATGAAATGAAATATCTAATTGAATGTATGGATGAAGAAGGTAATTGGAGAAAATTCAATTATTATGAAGGAAGTCTTTTTGATGTCAAAGCAAAAATGGCTACTATTATTGAAAAGACGAATTATGTTGGAATCAAGTGTTCTTTAGCATGATTTAATATAGTATTACTTATTGGCTATTTTTGGAGAGAGCGAAAATGGATTATACAAACATTGTTTCTAATTGGTGTCCTATTTGCTACAATATGTCCGAAGGACAGGATTTAATCGGTGGGGAATTTCACCCTTCTTACCCTTATGAGAAGAATGTCATGGTTTGGCGTTGCGAGAAAGACCATCGTTTGAAGGTTCAATTCTCCGCACCACACAAGAAGATGGATATTTACGGACTTAGAGGTGAAGAATAAATGTTCCCGACAGGTGTTGATGCTTACCCATTTTGGTTTGTAATGGGTGTTTTTGCAGTTATTTTTGGTAATTTGATTTATGAATCAGTTATCGTTCATTGGCTTATAGAAAGAGAACGAAAAAGGTGTGAAGCCGTTTGTTGCATAGAAGGTGAAGAAGATGAATAAAGACAAGATTTGTTTTATTTTGCGTGGTCTTTCGGGTTCGGGAAAGAGTAGTAGGGTTGAAGAAATCCTCTTAAGCACTACTGCTACAAAAACCGCAGTCTTTTCAACCGATGATATTTTTATGGAGAATGGCGAATACAATTTCCGCCCCGAAAAATTGAAAGAATATCATGACCTTAATTTTCACTTTGCATCTCGTTTCATGAAAGCGTGTGAGAAGTATGATGGTTCAGCAATTTGTATTATAGACAACACTAATACTATGAAGTGGGAATATGAGCGATATGAAGAATCGGCTAAAGAGCATGGTTTTGAAGTAGCCATAGTCAAGATTGATTGGAAGTGGGAGGACATTCCTCTTTATGCTGAAAGGAACTCTCATGGCGTTCCCGAAGAAGTTATTCGCAATCAAGCGGAACGATGGGAACAGTAGGATTAGATAGCAAAGGTAATAACTAATTATCATGTGTTTAGGTGATTGGGTTATTTCTTTGTCAATAGTCGGAATCATTTTCGTTATTTTATATATTGGCGGTCAAGCGTATGAATGGCTTGAAGAGAAGGTCTTGAAACCAAAAAGTTAAATACCTGTTCAAAGGAGGTGAGGTTATGAATAATTTCATTACCCGAAAGAATCCGAGATTGGCGGCTCAAGACCATTCGGACAGGCATTGTATCAAAATGATTTTAGAATGCGCTCAACAGTTATCAACGGCATTAAGACTCAATGGTTATGGGGGCGATTGGGTGTATATGGCTACACATAAGCACCATCCTTGCACTAAATGGGTTTCTATGAATCAAGAGAACTTTACTTGGGTTTTGACACTTGGTTTTGCTCTATGTGAAGAATACACCTTTAGAACAGGCAAGACTCATAAATCCGAGTCAGTATTAGTCCGATGCGATATTCTTTGCGAAAAGGTTATTCCGAGAGGTAAATTGACTGTTCCTCCTAAAGCCATGAAAGACGAATACAAAATCGGCGGCGACAATTGGGATGATGTAGTTAAGAGTTATCGCAATTATTATATTAACGGAAAGGGCTACATGAATAAAGGCAAAGGTCCTCAATGGAAATACAAGCCCGAAAGGTGTCCTCAATGGTTTATAGACAAAAAATATGCGTGATTTGCCTTAAAAACGAGGCCAATTCAAGGTATATTGAATGGAATGACCGTAAAGGTTTTATTTGCACATCATGTAATGAAAAAACATGGGATTGCCCCAAATGTGAGCGTTATTTCTATGTCGGTGAGAATAAGGGCTACAAACCACGCCATCATACCTCTAAGAAAAGAGGTGTTCCGTGTCATGGTTGGAAAAGTGAAAAAAGAATATCGGCGGAAAAGAAATACGGTTGGATAAATCAAAGTTATTAGATAGTAGGCCAACGAAATAATTTGTATGGGTGAGTCATATTTTTGGAAACCTTTTGCTCAAGGTGTTGCGACCCCTATTGTTTTGATTGGAGGAACAAATCTATTACTCAAAGACTTCAAGGTTTCTAATCCTTACCTCTATTGGGGCGGTTTAGCGGCTTCATCGGCAGTAGTAGTAGGTATTCTTGCTGATAAAATTAAAGTGCCTATTTTGAATGCTGAATCCTTTGGTGCAGAAATGACAAAGGTAAAGATTACGGCTAAAGGCGGCAAAGAAACAATGGTTGAAATTCCCACCAAAATACCGCATCCTTTTGAAAACTCCACTATCAACACCAAAAATGTTTCCGAAAATGCTCAATTAGAAAGTTATGTTGGAGATTGGATTCGTGACAATCATGGTGATTTTTACGACTTCAAAATTATGGGTGCTGAATCCGATAATTGCCCTATTTGTAAAGGAGATATTTACGGGGATATGAGCATGATTGGCGAAGAAATAGTTCCCGATATTTGCGGAGATTGCGATATTTATGTAATGCCTCAAGGTTCGGATTTCAAAGTTCGCTGTATAGAATGTGGATATGGAGATATTTACGGTTCAAGAACTCCTTGCGAAGAATGTGAATCAATTGCTGATAAAATAGAAGTCGTTAATAATGAAACCTTTAATGCCGATATTGATTATAGCGGTGCAAAAAGGTATGTAATGGCATTAGACGGAAGATTTGATGGTGCAAATGATGAAGGGTATTTTCCTGTTGATGAAGAAGATTTCTCCGAAATGGTTGTTGATGAAATCGGAGAGCATACTATATTAGATGCTGAAACCTCCGAACATCCAAAGGAATATAATGAAAAAACAGGCATCGGATGGGCTAAGAGTTATTTGAAGGCTAAGAAAGAAAATCCATATAAAAACATAGATTGGTATTTAATGATGGGTAATGGAGAGAGGAAAACGATTAAGGGTGTTGAGTATATCATCTTTAGCGATAATAGCGCATTAAAGTCAAAGAAAACTTGGATTGATGGAGAATTAGATGATGTTGAATGGGTGCTTGCTTCACCTACAAGAATAGACAAAACAAGTGGAAAGGGTGTTTATGAGGCTGAAACCTTTGAAGCCCCAAAAGACCCACCTTATGTCATAAACGGAAGAAAAAGGATTATGACATGGAAAGAAGTAGCAAGAGGCTATAAAAAGGAATATGATTATGAAAATTGGAGAGAGGCCGATAAACAAATAGATTATTTGAAGAATGTTCAAGAGTATTTAGAAGAATGCAACGATGAAGAATTTGAAGGTTGGTTTAGAAACATAGACGACCCCTCAATGAGTAATTTTGCATTTGATTACAAAGGTATTTGGGGCAATAATACGGATAGAGATGAACGCATGAAATATATGGGTCATTATATAAATATGTTAAGACAAGCAAAAGAGGATATGTTCCCCGAATCATTTTATGATGCCGAAACCTTTAATAGTGATAGCCACACCGATTCATTTATGGCCGAGATGCCCGTTAATGCAGTAAAAAATGAACATGGTGAAGGATGGACTATTGACTCGGTTCACCGTAGGGATTACAAAGAAACATTCAAAAATTGGAAGCCAAGTAAATATCCTTATGAAAAGAGAATTACTCAAGATTCGGTTAATGAAACCTGTAATTCATGCGGAAAGGAAAATGTTCATTATCAATTTTACTTACCCCGAACAAATTCTGTTAATCCGAAAATTAGATTTATTGATAGTGCTACATATTGTCAATATGACCCCAACACTTGCGGAGGAAACATTTGCCGTGATTGCGCCGACAACAACGATTCTTGCGAAAATTGCGGTGCTGAAATTTGTTCTTTCTGTGAGGAAGAAAACAATTATGAGCATTCCGACCTTGTTTGCGTGGACTGCCGAGAATTTAACGAATCTTTAGAGGATGATTGAGTATGAGCGAATCAAAAATTATGGGAATTCCGACAGATATTGCTTTAGTATTGGCTATTGATGTAGTCTTGATTGGCCTTCGTTTATCGGGTGCATTAAAGTCAAACGCATTTGTAGGTGCAAAGGCTATGGGGACTACTGCATTGATTGGATTACATTTCCTTTGATAACATTTAATAACTTGTCCTACGCAGTCGTTATTATGTGGGATTACACCTTGATTGAATTAGCAACATTTTTACTTCTTGTAGGCGTTAGTGTTCGTCTTTATATTCAAAATAATTTACTGAATCGTATGTCGCATTACCTTTGGGAAGTGGAAGAGGAAAATAAGAAAGAGATGGTTCAGTTCATGGAGGGTTTTGCTGAAGCCCTTGTTGTTTTTGAAAAAGAAGAGTCATTGAGCAACAATGCGAAATCAATTAAGGAATGGGATGAGTCATGATGGTAATAATTCTTCAAGACGGAAAGACTATTCCTGTTGATAAGGCGACTGATGAAGAGATTGCATCAGCCGTAGCCTTTGTAAAGAAACAATGATTCTAAAACCTTAGATAGTAAAGAACACTATGTTCTATCGGGGTTCTATTTAATGGATGATGCGATTGAAGAAATCCGTGATAAGGCGGCTGTTGTTGCGGAGGCTACGGGTCGGTCAATAGATTCAGTTATTGATGATTTAATGGATGATGGAATTGTTAATTTATCTAATGAAAAAGAGAAAAATTTGGTTGAGCAATTGAAAGAAGCGGCTGAATTGATTACTACTGTTCAAAGTATTTCTCAAGAAGTGTCGGAAAATACGGTTCTAAATGGTGGCGAAAATTCAACAGAAGTCAAGGTTGAAACAACCCTTGAAGGAGATATAGTGGATAGAACTATTCAGTCTTTACAAAGAAAAGCCGATAATATCAAGAAATTAGGGCTAACTTTGATTCCGATTTTCTTATTGATTACAGGAGGCTCAATGGAAGCCATAGGAATTATTGATTTGATGCCTACTGAAGAGAATGTTGAAGGCTATGAAGGTTGCGACCCGATTTGGGGCTATGAGGATGGCAGTTATTCTTTTGAGAATCAAATAGTATTAAGTTATACATTTACAGATTATCAGTATTGCGATATTGAGTTCTTTAGCGGTCATTTTATTATTGAATTATTTCATGATGGTGAGAGGATAGAAAATACAATGATTGGAAATCAAGATTTCATTAATGAAATATATGTTGAACATACATATTTTGATTTAGAAGGTGGCGAGTATAGTTATAGGGTGGAATTTCATACTGTTGAATGTGAAGATGGGTCTTGCGAGCATGGTGATGAATACTATTTGCCTCAAGGTCAAATTCTTTTCGTTGAATATATTGAACCCGAAGGGTGTGATGCCTACTTGATAAATGAGCAAGCATATATATTAGAATCCGACCCCGAAAAGGTAAGGATTAGTGCTGATGTAGCCATTGTTCAAGGAGAGGAAAATTGCGATTCCGAACAATTTGAATTGACTTGGAGATTGTATGAAAATAATGTTGTCAAATATGAGCATAAGACTTATGAAAGTGGAGTCATTAGTGACCCCGATGGTGCGGATTTTGTATCACACACATGGGATTTAGTAAGTGAAGGTTCTTATGAACCGAAAGTTATATTAAGGCTTAATGACGAAAAATTAGATGAAAAATGGATAAGTCATTCTATAAACATGGAGGCTGAAAAGATTTATGGTTGTATAGACAGTAATGCTACTAATTATGATTCTATGGCGACAGATGATGATGGTTCATGTGAATATCCTCCCGAAGAACCGTGTGAAGTAGGAATACATAATCATTATAGAGGTCATGTTGGTGATGATGCGGAACAAGACGCTATCCTAATTGCTTTCAAAGTAGTGCCTACAAATTGCGAAGGTAAAAACATATTTGTTGAAATTGACTTATTTCAAAATGGTTATGCTGAAAATTATACACATGATATTACTTTGACAGGAGATTCCGACTCCGAT
>Ga0181418_1000561_pt1 | contig 12429 bp, 20 predicted proteins | sample 41SPOviralmetaG_FD_130143 | JGI IMG/M metagenome (GOLD analysis project Ga0181418, IMG submission 130143) | Marine viral communities from the oligotrophic San Pedro Time Series (SPOT) site, San Pedro Channel, CA, USA - 41 SPOT_SRF_2013-03-13 | ecosystem: Environmental > Aquatic > Marine > Strait...
AAGGAGGTATCTTCCTATCTATGAAAAAGAAAATGCCTTTGACCTGATTGATAACTATGACCAGATTGGTATCATAGATGCTGACATTTATATCAGACCTGACTCACCTAATATATTTACTGAGTTTGGACATGATTGTGCATGGGGTTCAGTAAGTGAACGTGAGATGGATATCAATGATAACTATGTAAGGAAGATACAAAACTATTCTCATATGCAGTATGCAAGTTTGCATGGCAGACTATGTGACTTTCGACCTAAACAGAGAGGTTATGAGTTCTTCAATATGGGTATGATACTTATTAATTGTCAACTCTTCAAACCTTATCTCAAAGGACAGAACGCAAATGACTTTCTAATGAGAGCAGAGTTCAAAGACTTTGTTGATGGCAAAGGTGGTTGGAAGTGGAGTACAGACCAAACACTCCTGAACTATTTCCTGAAGAGATACAAGATACCTACTAAACATATGGATGGTAAATGGAATGGTCTGTATACCGCAGTCAATAATATAAAGGATTGTCACTTTGTTCATTTCTTCCTAAAAGATAAACTACCATCTAGTGGAGAGAATATAGAGGAGTTGATGAAAACGATATGAAGTTATTTATTCACATACCAAAAAATGGTGGAATGACAATCCGTAAGATTGATGGAATACAAAACAAAGTTATGTTCTGTTCTCACGGTAATCACATCAGTATGGATTATACCAAAAGACTTGAAGGAAAGATGCATTCTACTAATGACCACCAAGGGTATGAACATGCCCGTTGGAGAGATTGGAGAAAGGATTTACGAGAACAATTTAAAGCATTTGCAATCGTAAGAAATCCTTGGGACAGGGTTGTGTCAAGATATCTCTTTGCAAAAAAGATAATGTTCCACGAAGAAACTCAACCAAAAACTTACGCAGACACTTCATCCTTTGAGGCATTTCTTGAGGAGAGACATAAATGGGGTGATGAAGAGTTTATGTGGCATCGTGCGGTAAGAGGTTGGTATCCTGCCTTTGACCACGTAAGTGATGAGAAGGGTGAGAAAGTAAAGTGCGATATACTAAGGTTCGAACACTACAACGAAGACACCAAACTTTATCTTGGTATGTTACAAAACCCCAATCCAAGGAATGTAACTCGTGTAGTAAACGACAGTGGTAACACAGGACATGGATTATCTTACAAGGATATATACACTAAAGAAACAATACAGATTATAGCAGATTGGTACAAGAAAGATATTGATTATTGGGGGTTCGATTTTGATACTGCCGCAACAAAGAACTATTGGAATCAAGCATAGTGCAGAAGAATATAATATTACAACATTTTACAGGCACGCTCGGTGAACTAGAACTACTTTCTAAGGCAAGTATGGAAAAGTATGCTGAGTTTTGCGGTGCAGAATATCGTTTGATATCTGGAAATGTTTTTCGTGAAAACTTGTCTCCTCCTTGTCAGAAGTTATATATGCTTGACCCTATCTTTGATGAGTATGATAAAGTGTGTATGATAGATATTGATATGTTTACGCGCAAAGGTATGACACAGAATGTATTTGATGTAAAAGGTATTGGTATGTATGCATCAGTACAGGAAATGCTCAAAAGAAGGATTTCTGGTAAAAATACAGAGTATGCATATTGGGGTGGTGCAATCTATAAACTGACTCGTGCCCAAAGAATAAAACTACGACAAGGCATAGTTGATATGGAAATGTTGAAGTATAATGAAGAGTATCACGACGAAGGCATTATGCATAGATTAGCAATCGTTGCTAAAATAAAACAAGAAGATACAACTTTACCAAATGGATATAAATGGTGTCATTGTTCTTATCGTGATGGTATAGAAAATGCGGCACTCATTCATATCAGAAATAAAGTAAGTATGGTCGCGAGTGATGGAACTGCCCCTAAGATAGATAATTATAACACTCTCGTAAAAAGAGGATTGATATAATGAAAAATCTAATATATCAAGTATGGTGTGGAGAACTAAGACCTGCTTGTAAACATAGTGAGAAACAGTTTCGGGAATACGCAAAACGCATTGGTGCAGATTATCGTCTTGACCTAGACCCAAATATTGCAGGAAAAGTTTGTGATGTTCCTATGTATTTTGAATGGTTAAACCCTATGATTGATGACTCCTTTCTTGAATATGACAATGTTCTTGTTGTTGATATGGATATCTTTATAACACCAGATGCACCAAATGTATTTGACGAACCCATAAAAGATGTTGGCATCTGTACCGAACCTTTTCAAGGTAAGTATCGTGAGTCAACAACAATAGGTGGACATATCAACAAAACAAATGATGAGAGATGGTCTAGAGTTGTGTTGGATAAGTATGGTTCTACAATGCCAAGAGATAAAGATGGACATTTGAAGGTATACAACGCAGGTATGGTTTTGTTCACTAACAAAGGATTGAAACTCTGTAGAGAGAAGTTTGTTCCTTTTCAAGATTATATTAATGATATGAGAAATAGTGGATTAGGTAGATTCTATACTGTAGACCAAAACTATTTTCATGCGATGATGTGTACTCATCTTGATTATACTGAAATGGATAATGATTGGAATTGTTATATTCATTATACTAGAGGAGCACTTGCAATAGTTGAACCCATTCACGATGGAAGAGGTTCAAGACCAAAGTTTGTTCATATTCAGTTAAGTAAAGCAGACTTTTTTGAAGATGACCTGTTAGATAAAATAACAAATGATTCTGTATTGAGTTGGAAAAATCTCTTACCATAAAATTAAACTATATAAAAGAAACAAAAGAAATATTATGATTAGAGTTGACTTAACACATTGTGAAACACTAGAGGAGTTTTATCCACTCATAAGAGAACAACACGATGATTTTCATGGTAAGGATTATTGTGCTATACATGATGTTGTAAGAAAACTTATGAAAGAAGAAGGTGTTGACAAGTATAAAGAACTAGGTGTAAACCAAGGCGGTACTGCCGCGAATGCTTGTCTCCTCAATCCTAAAAAGATAGAACTGATTGACCATAAGTTAGAACAATATAATGTATATGAACATTTGTTTAAAGATTACTGTGAAAAGAATAATATAGAGTTAGTTTCCAGAGAGTTAGACAGCGCATCTGTTAAGTCAAGAAGTCAATGTGATTTACTATTGATTGACTCCTTACACAAACCTTCACATCTTATAAAAGAACTAAATATTCATTCCGAATGGACAAGTAAATATATTGTCTGTCACGACACTTACAGGTCACTTGGACAAATCAATACGGCATTACACGATGTGCTAGAGGGTTTCTGTAAACAAATAAACTCATGGGAAATAATAGAAAAAAATACTGACAATGTAGGTTATACTGTCATTGCGAAGGGGATTTGATTATGCAAACTTTACAAGAACTATTTGATAAGCACGAATGTGATAAAGGTACAGAGAAACATCATTACTATAAAGAGTATGAACCTTATTTTGAGAATAAGAGAAACGAACCTGTAAACATACTTGAGATAGGAACATTGGCAGGAGCATCTACTGCGGCATTCTCAGAATATTTTGGTGATAAAGGAACTGTCTATACAATAGATACCTTTGAACGCATTCATCCAAGAGACATACCGATACTTGAAAAGGATAATGTAAAGTGGTTGAGAGGAAACTCAATGGATGCATCTCTTCCTAACATTATTAAGAATACTTGGGGAAAGAATATAAAGTTTGATTTCATTATAGATGATGGTGCACATTACCCTGAAGCAAATAGATTGACGTTTGAAAACTGCTATCCCTTTCTAAAAAAGAATGGTACTTATTTTATTGAAGACTTCTATCCTATGCATATTATGACACAACAAGAACTTGGTCACTATTGGTTACAGAAACACCCTGATAGATTCAATATATTAAAACATAATAGATTCATGAATGACCTTGACAATTACAACTATGTGTGTTATGATAGAAGGAAAGAAACTCGTAACTTGGATACCTTTGTCGTGGCAGTAACAAAATGATTAAACTTATATTATTTGACTTAGATGGTGTATTGATTGACACCAAGAATATTCACTTCATTGCATTGAACAAGGCATTGGGAGGAGAGTTCGCAATAACAGAAGAAGAACATCTCTCTCATTATGATGGATTGAAAACAACACAGAAACTTGACCTGTTGACAAAACATAAAGGGTTGCCTGTTTCTTTACATGAGAGTATCAGTGTGGAGAAACAAAAATACACACGAGACTTACTCACAACACTGAGACCTGTAGAAGAGATACAAAAACTATTTCAAGAGTTAGAGGACAAGGGATATACTATCGGTGTATGTTCTAATGCTATTCGTAGGACAGTACTGACATCTCTTGCGAAGGTAAAACTTCTGCAACACTGTTCACTTGTATTGTCTAACGAAGATGTTGTGAACGGTAAACCTCACCCTGAGATGTATTGGAAAGCAATGTCTATGATGAAGGTCATTCCTGAAGAGACAGTGATTGTGGAAGATAGTCCATATGGATTACTTGCGGCACAAAGGTCTGGTGCAAAACATATCCGTGTAGATAATCCTAGTGATGTGACACGAGAGAAAATATTTGCGAACCTGACGAGTACACCTATGACACGTAAGTGGAAGAACGAGAAACTCAATGTTCTGATTCCAATGGCAGGTGCGGGAAGTCGTTTCTCAGAGGCAGGATATACATTCCCGAAACCCCTGATTGATGTAAACGGTAAACCTATGATACAGACTGTAGTAGAGAACCTTGGTCTTGATGCGAAGTATCACTTTGTGGTTCAGAAAGAACATCGCGAGAAATATAATCTTGATTCTATGTTGAACCTTATCTCCCCTGATTGTAATGTGATTGAAGTAGACGGTATTACAGAGGGTGCGGCATGTACTGCACTCCTCGCAAAAGAATATATTGATAATGATTATCCTCTTTTCTTTGCCAACTCAGACCAATTTGTTGAATGGGACGTGATGGAGTTTATGTATTCAATGAATGAGAAGAACGCAGACGGAGGTATCGTTACCTTTGAAGCAACTCACCCTAAGTGGAGTTACGCAAAGATAGATGAACGCGGTTGTGTTACCGAAGTTGCAGAGAAGAACCCTATCAGTAATAATGCTACAGTAGGATATTACTATTGGAAAAATGGTAAGGACTTTGTGAAGTATGCCGAACAAATGATTGAACGTGATATACGAGTAAACAATGAGTTCTATGTGTGTCCAGTATTCAATCAAGCAATAGAAGACAACAAAAAAATATACACTCATACTGCCGATAAGATGTGGGGACTTGGTACACCCGAAGACCTGAGATACTTTTTGGACAAACATAAATGAAACTCGCGGTCTGTATAAGTGGTGCGATGGGTAAGTCTAAAAGGTTGAGAGACAATCTAAAGATGAACCAAGACATAATAAGGAACGCAACCTATCCTTATTTTGAAGTTGATTACTTTCTTGCAACTTGGGAAAATACAATCAATACTGCTCTTGAACCTAACTTCATATATGAAACGCCTGAAATGCATTACCATCCTGTAATGGATACCGAACCCTTTCCTACATACAAACACAAAGTCTATAAGTCAATGGTTGTAGGTGATGACCCTGTTCATCATTCACTCAAAGAGAAGACACTACACCGAACAAAACAAATTCTCATTCATAACTATCTCATAGAAGAGATTGAACACGATGGATATGATATGGTGATTCGTCTGAGATATGATTCTGTATTGAGTGACAAGATAGATTGGAAAGAACTCATAATGAAATCTTATTGGTCAAAGAAAGCAATGGGATTTGCGATACGATATAAGAGGTGGACTGATGCTCACAGACTATACGATATTCCACACATATATAATCCTGAAGACAAACCTAAACCAAATGACGGAGTAGAACATTCACAGGATTGGAACTATTCTATAAATGACCATATGATTATTCATCCAATGTCATTGTGGAGCACAAAAAGAGTACACGAGTTACACGAGAATAAAAAGTTACAAGTAGCAGAATGGGGTTGGTATCAAGTTTTGAGTCAACCTTACGGAGATAATCACCACTCTTATTATGGTGGTGTCACATTAGAAAGACATTTTAAGTATACGATATGATAAATGGATATGTTATAACACTCGATACAAGTCAAGAGAGTATCGAAGCATCACACAAATGTATCGGTTCAATCCGTAATACAGAGAGTGATATTATGCCTTCAGTGTTTACAGCGACAACTCCAACAGATATCAAAAAACATCTTGAAGAGATTGATATGGGTAACTGTGAATGGACTTACCCTGTCACAAAAGAAGAAGATGGTCTTGATATTTTGTCGGGATTATACTTGAGACATTATCCTACCGCAAATAATAATAATCGTGTTGCTTGTGCAGTCTCTCATATGAGACTATGGCATAAATGCGCGATACACTATAAGAGACCAATTATCATACTTGAACACGATGCAATCTTTACAAGAAAGTTTGTGTTTGAACCTTTAGAGGAAGAGTTCAAGGGAGGGATACTTGGATTGAATGACCCACGGGGTGCAACAAGACGAAGTGATGTATTCCACAATGTTGCGAGTTCTAAAATGGGATTACAAGATGTGCCTACAGTAGATGATATGCAAGTACCACAAGGTCTCGCAGGAAACTCCGCATATCTTATCACACCAACTGCCGCTAAAAAACTACTAGATAAGGTAAGAGAAGTTGGAATATGGGCAAACGATGCTCTTATGTGTAAACAGTTTTTCCCTTGGATGCAAGTAGTGTATCCATACTATACAACAATACAGAGAGGATTGAAGTCAACAACTACATCATGACAAAAGCATACGTAATAACAATAATGGATAATGATAAATCGGTAGAGGTTGCTAATAGATGTATACTATCCGCAAAGAATCAAGGAACAGAAGTAGAAATGTTTCCTGCGATTACTCCGAAGGATGACCCTGTAAAACTACTTACCGACAAAGGTATTGACCCAAAGGCATTTGATGAGGTCTACTCACGTAATCTAAATTGTATTGCGGCATTTCTATCACACTATTCTCTTTGGGATAAATGTTCTAAAGGTAACGAGAACTTTGTTATATTCGAACACGATGCGTATGTTCACTCTCCTATTCCTGTCAATGCTAAGTTCTCATATGTAATGAATATAGGTCAACCTTCGTATGGTAGTTATGCAACTCCATCTATATTGGGTGTTAATCCTCTCACAACAAAGAGATACTTTGGTGGAGCACACGCATATATGATTACTCCTATTGGTGCAAAACTTTTGGTTGACAATGCACCTCTCTATGCAAGACCTACTGACATTTATATGAACCTCGCAACGTTTCCTTGGTTACAAGAATACTATCCTTTCGTTGCTGACGCAAGAGATAGTTTCACCACAATACAAGTAGAACGAGGTTGTACTGCGAAACATAACTTCAGAGATGAATACGAGATTATTGATGCGTGAGGTATTTCTAACAGGATGTGATAAAAAAACTGAGTGGCAACTCCCTTGGTTTATAAATAACTTTAATAGGTTTGTTCCTAGCGGAGACCTAGTGATTGCTGACTTTGGTATGAGTGAAGAGATGTTAAGTCATATCTCAATGTTTACTGTGATACCTATACAATCTGGAGAAAAGGGTTGGTTCAAGAAACCTCGTGCTATGCTTGCCGCATCTTCTCTTCCGAATGTAAAGAAAGTATGTTGGTTAGATACTGACTGTGAGATTGCAGGACGTATTGACCATATATTTGATTTGAGTGAACCGCATAAACTAGGAATGGTAGAAGACAGACCTTGGACGGCACGAAGAAATGAACTTGGTAAATGGTATAATAGTGGTGTTGTTTTGATAGAAGGAACGCCTCGTATACTAAAGGATTGGGCAAACGAGTGTCTCGCAAACCCTGTCCAAGGTGACCAAGAAGTATTGTATCTTATGATGGGTGGAGATGAGATAAAGAAACTATCCTTTATCAATCCTTTACCTCACACATACAATACTTTAAGATTAGACTATATAGATAATATCGCAGTAGAAAACCCAAGAATAATTCATCACACAGGTGAGAAGGGAAACAACGTAATAAGGAAACAGTTATGAAAAATGAACATTTAATAAACGCACTCATAAAGAAACTAGAAGGTGAGATTGCAGTTGCAGAAGCAAATGTAAGTGTCTACCTACAGAACCCTGCAGGTATTGGAGAACATTCTGATATCGTGGAATCTATCGAAACAGAAATCGGTAAGATGGCAGAAGCACAAGATAAGATAGAGGCATGCCAACGAGTACTCTCTAATGTATGAGTACAAATGTAAGATAGTCAAAATCATTGACGGTGACACTGTTGATGTTGACATTGATTTAGGATTTGGTATGTGGGTACATAAAGAACGTATTCGTTTATTTGGTATCGATACCCCTGAGTCACGCACACGCGACCTAGAAGAAAAACACTTTGGTCTCAAAGCAAAACAATTTCTTACCGATATGCTAAATGACCCCAAGGGTATTAAACTTGTTACCAAGAAAGATGGCAAGGGTAAGTACGGACGCATACTGGGCGAACTCTGGAGATGTGGTAACTTCGGTGACCAATCCATAAATGATTATATGATTGAGAAGGGTCATGCCGCCGCATACTTTGGACAATCAAAAGAACTGATTGCAGAGAAACATATAGAGAATAGACTGAAGGTTGACCCTGAGTGGAACCCTGAAACTTTTGTGTTCGGTGTAACAAAATAGTGCTTGACTTATAACGCAAAATAGTATATAATAGTGGTTATGGTAAAACGTGTAAACATACTTGGTAATGGTGATAGTGCAGGACTATTCAAGAGAGGAACCTCTGGGAAACTTCTTGTCTGCAATATGCCACCCTTTGAGATTACACGTCAAGAAGTACACGCAACTTGTATGGTCGATTTCAAGATGATGAAGTCTCTTCAAGCAGGTCATCTTCAACTTGATATGTATGATTGGATACTGGGCACAAGACCTAAGATATGGATGGAACAGCAAGGTTCTTTCTATATGAGATACTCACATCTTATTCGTGGTTTCTATACTCACATACCTGAGTATGTAACACAGAATGCAGGGAATCCACAACAGGCGGCAACCAACTTCAACTGTGGTCATATGGCAACACACTATGCCTGTAATAAAATGAAGGCAGAAGAAGTTCACCTCTATGGGTTTGATAGTATCTTCGATATGAATCTAAATAGTTTCACTGACTTGTTATTAGAGTCAGACCGAAGTACAGGGAACACAGTCAGACTGAATAATTGGTGGAGACCTATCTGGGAAAATATGTTTAAAGAGTTTCCAACTACCGAGTTTGTTCTCCATCATACACACCCTAACATAAAGATTAGGTTACCCGAAAACTGCAGTGTAGAGGTTAACTAAAGTATAAATAAATATATTACTAGTAAAGGAGTAAAAACATGGAAAAAATAAAAAGTTTAGGAATGAAAATAGGTGCGAAGGTAGATGCCTTACGCGCAACAAGAAAAGGTTTATGGGTCGGTCTCGGACTTGGCATACTTAACCTTGTAGTAGGTGTACCGTCTGGTAATGTTGTTATGATGGTTACAGGTGGATTATTGATTATTGTGGACGGATATGACCTATGGAAGGCAAAGTAAATAAATCTAGAGCAGTCTTTGCGCCAGAGGATTATCCTGTGATACGCAAAGCACTGGAAATATATTTACATACCGAGAAGAGTGCCCACGAAAGTCGGATACTCTCTCGGTTACTACATCGATTACATCGTGTAGAGTATGAACACGAAAAGAATAAAAAGAATCAAAATACAGATTATGAACTATTTAACAGCGAAATGAACAAAAGGTGAAAAATGACTACTGAACGATATTATGACTATATGAGAAAAAGAATTATTGAAGAGAGACGACTAAGAGATGGCGAGGGTCAACCCACCATCAGAAGTCTTGAGAGTAGAATATCTCGTCTCGAACGACGCATAGAGTTTTTAGAAGATAAAGACTTTGAAAGATATACAGAGAATAACTAAGTTCTCTTTTTCTTTGCTCTTTCTTGAGCAATCCACTTCACTGCTTTTGGATTTTTAGGTTCGGTATTTGCCCACCTTTTAAGTTTCTTAAAAGCATCTTGTGTTGGTTTATATAAATCTTTGAACCCACCTTTACGAGTTGGGTCTATGGAGTTATCTATATCAATAAACATTTGACCAAACATACTTGCGAAATCTTTTTTGTTTGCCTGAACCTTATTCCACATAGAGGTAACAGCAGATGCACCTAGAGTTCTTTGTCTATTCTTATCTCTTTCAATCGTAGTGTCTAGGTCAGTATCTACAAATACCATTGCAACATCATATCCCAAATCTTTTAATGCTTGTGCTTGGTTTTTCATCTTGTCTAAGTTCTTACCTGTACCGTCTATGACAACACCCAATCTACCTTTTAAATAAAGTTCTTGCATCTTACTTGTAAGTTTCTTTGCACCTTTACGAAGTGTCTGCCCCTGTGCAGAAAATATATCTTTCGAACTTCCTTTATCAAGTCCTGCTTTTGCAAGTGCGTTTTCAAATGCAGGGTCATTGTTTACAACTCTAAAACCTAATCCTCTTAGACCCACATCTTGAACTACTCTTGTCTTGCCACTTCCTGGACCCCCTGCAAACATTACTGCCTTGAAGATTGAGGGGTCGTCTACACCCTCTGATATGTATGTTTTAAAGTTTAACATTATCCTACCTTATATATTTGTTCTATGGATTCTATATTATGAAATACTCGTTTGTATTTATCTGTTTCTTTTTGTCTGCTCATATCCTCGTTAAGAATAATGTTGGATACGAGTTGAACATTTTGTTGTGGTAATATTCCACCCTGTAGAGTTCTATCTGAACCTCTATAGATATCAATCAAGTCAAACACTTCAGCACAATGCGGTGAGAAGACTGCCTTTATTTCATGCAACTTATGTTTACTGTTTGTGAGTGATTCGTTTCCAAGTAGAACAACAGCATCAAAAGGTTCTCCTTGATGTTTTATTCTGACCTTATCTTGTCCTAGATGATAGAAAGAATCAATCTCTACAACATCAACACCGAGGTCTTCATATAACCCACCAAATCTATTCTCTAATCTCTTTGGTGTTGTTACACTGATTTTACCTGAACCATAATTGAACTTATGTATCACAGGAATAAGATGGTCACCTTCACTGTGTGTAGGATTACTTGATGTCACAACAAGAATATTCTTATAATCACCTGCAAGTATCATAGCACTCATAACAGAAGCATCACTTATCAAGTCAACAACATCATCGTCCTTTAAATCTCTTATGTATTCTCTTATATTTGCGAGAAGGTCTTTCTTGCGTTGACGATTGTTAATGACAGATTTAAACTCTCCATCAACATATCCCATAGGTTGTGTTCTATAGCGTATCATAACTATCCCTGATATATCTTTTGTATGTGGTCTTCGAACTGTTCTACCTTCTCAAGTCTATTCTGCCACAGGATATAATCTTTCTCTGGGTTCTTCTTGAGGTTATTGAGTAGAGGTGTTATTGCGTTATATAGTTTATCTAGTCTGTCTTGTGTCTCGGATACTGATGTAGATACAGTCTCAACCTTTGCAGTTGCCTGTTGTACTGCTTCTAGTTCCTGTTCATCTACTATCGTAAAACCGAAATCGAATAAATCGTCTGCCATTTGTAAATCTCCTAGTTCTATTTATATAAAAAATAATTACAAAAAAGTGAAAAAAAATGAATTATTCGCTTGACAAAAGATGTTTAGTATGGTACTGTAAGACATAATAAGAAATATATAGAAAGGAAAATTATTATGAACTATTTAAATACTATAACAAAAACTAACGTTGACAGACTGATAGGTTTGCTTGACCCTGATAGTGGTATATCAGTAACACGAAATGTGTATCCTGATATGATAAACCCTAAAGGTCATGTTACTCACAAGTATATAGTTGACACTATAAATCGTGATGCTAAACTAAGTAAACTCAACACTAAAGATAAAACATATCTTAGAAGATTGGTACAGTCAGTCTACGGTTGTGTTGCTTACGTAAACTAGAATTAGAAAGGAAATATTATGAAAAAAATAGATTATGAATGTGAAGGTTGGGCATCTGGAGTCAATGGCGAAACAGCATCTGCTACCATTGAGTTTACTGCGACAATAGTAAACGGAAATCCAGTTGTTGATGCTGAGTCCATTGTGGTTTGGGCAGAAGGTATATCTGATTGTTCTGAAGAAGTTACTGAAATGCAGTGTCCACAAGATATGATGGAACAATGTAATGAGTACTTAGAATTTTTAGGTAATGAAGAAATATATTCAT
>Ga0181418_1000571_pt1 | contig 12351 bp, 27 predicted proteins | sample 41SPOviralmetaG_FD_130143 | JGI IMG/M metagenome (GOLD analysis project Ga0181418, IMG submission 130143) | Marine viral communities from the oligotrophic San Pedro Time Series (SPOT) site, San Pedro Channel, CA, USA - 41 SPOT_SRF_2013-03-13 | ecosystem: Environmental > Aquatic > Marine > Strait...
AAAATAAAAAGTAATGGCAAAGAAACAAATAGTTATTAACTATAAAAAAGTTAAGGTTAAGCGTAAGGGTATACATAGTAAAACCAAACAATCTAAACTTAAATCTTCTAAAAACTACGTTAAGAAATATCGTGGACAAGGTAGATAATGTTTAAAACTAATTTTTAAAAAGGTTTACATATTAAAAAAAAAGCGTGTAAATTTGGTGGGTAGTGGGAATGTAATTAAAAATTGTATTATGATTACAGAAGATAAAATTAGAAAAATACAAGGTTATAAAACTTGGAGCATAAAAAGAAAGGTAGATGAACTACTTAAGGAGGATGCTTATATGTATACTAATTTAGGTATTGATTCAACATTTACAGAAAAGAAAAAAGTAAAAGGTATTAGTAGAAAAATATATAAAGCAATATCTGTTATTAGTCCTTTAGATGGTTATATATTAGAAGCACATATGAATGAAAAAGATTTAACAAGTGCCTAAAAAACTATCAAGAAGTAAACTTGTAAAGAAACTTGATACAGTATTTAGTAAATATATAAGAATAAGTAGTGCTGATAAAAATGGATATTGTACTTGTGTAACTTGTGGTGTAGTAAAACATTGGAAAGAAATCCAAGCAGGACATTTTATGAGCAGAAAACATTACAGTACAAGATGGGATGAAACAAATGTAAAACCTCAATGTATAGGGTGCAATATGTTTAAACAGGGTGAGCAATATAAATATTCACTTTTTTTAGGTAAGGATCAAGCAGAAGTGTTATATTTGAAAAGTAAAGAAACAGTTAAGTTTACTAATAACGAACTTGAAGAAATGATAAAGGATTATGAAGCAAAGTTAAATAACGATAGGCTTAAAAGTATTACTTGATTTCTTTCTTGTAATTTTTGTTCTTTGTTTGAAGGGTGTCAGAAATGATGCCCTTCTTTTATTTAAAATAAATTGTTAATTATTTGTTTATTAAAAAAAAGGTTGTATGTTTGTGGTGTCAATAATGACATATAATTAATAAAAGGTGTTAAGAGCATCACGAAATATTCAATATATTAGATAATTTATTTTCAGTAGAAGATTGTAACAAATTAGAAGAACAATTAAAAGTATTAAATTTTTTAGCAAAACTTTGTGATGAAGCATATAATAATGACTTTATGGAAAGAGCAGAGGATTTGTTAGATTCTATAAATACTTTAAAAGAACATTTAAATATTCCTATTTTTGATAATGAAGATGATGAGTTGATTTTTCTTAAAGCATTTTTTGCTAAACAAGAATATTTAGATGACAAGGAAAGAAATAATCCTTTAAGAATTGCAGTAGATGATTTTCAAGAATCACTAAAAAATTTCTAACATAATTTTAATTATACAACACCCCTTCAGAAATGTTGGGGTTTTTTTGTTAATTATTTTTTGTATATTTACATTATGAACAATTATACAAGAGCAGAACTCTATGGCAAGGTACAAGAACTGCAACACGACATAAAACAATTAAAGAACCAATTAATCTTAACACAACAAAGCAATGAAAGAAACAAACGTTAACATAAAACTATTTAACCTACAACAAGAAATAGGTACAATAAGTAAGGATGCAAAAAATCCTTTTTACAAATCAAAATACTTTGATATTAATTCATTAATTAAACAACTACAACCATTACTTAAAAAACATAAATTACTTTTATTACAACCAATTGAAGAAGATTGTGTTTATAGTAAGTTAATTTGTATTGATGGTACAGGTGGTGTAATATCAGCACTTAAATTACCAGAAATAACTGATCCACAAAAGTTAGGTAGTTGTATAACTTATTATCGTAGATACACTTTGGCAAGTTTATTAGGCTTACAAGCTGTTGATGATGATGCAAATGTAGCAAGTGGTGTAACCGTAGATAAGAAATGGTTAAACCAAAACACACCTGAATTTTCTAAAGCAATAGAATTTATAAAAGGGGGTGGTAGTGTAGAAGCTATAAAAAGCAAGTATAAAGTTTCAGGTAAAATAGAAAATGAACTTGCAAAACTGTAAAGTAAATAACGTATATATAAAAATTAATTACAAAAATTATCAAATAATAATTTATGGAAAAAAAGAACGTAGCAATATTATCAGGCAGTTTAAATCTATCTGCGATTGATAAAAGCAAGATTGTAAAAGGCAAAGATGGTAGTCAATATTTAAACATTACTATGATGATACAAGACAAATCACAATACGGTAATAATATTTGGATAACACAAAGCCAAACACAAGAAGAAAGAGAAGCTAAAACAAAAGCAACATCTTTAGGCAATGGAGCGGTACGGTGGTTAGGTGGTGATATAACAGTAGCCGAAAGGAATGAGGTTACCAACCAACAACAACAACCAGCGCGTGAAGAAGCTGATTTACCATTTTAATAATTGGGGGTTTAATTACCCCCTTTTTTTATATATTTATAAAATGCTTAAAAATTTAAAAGATGGTGAGAAGTTCCCAGCAGATTTTTGGAACTACAATATAAACCCAATAACAGGATATTATATACAACCACAACTACGTAAAGAACATAATGATAGAACCGCAAAGAAATACGCAAAACCACCACAAGGAATATGATAGCACAAGCAAAGAACATACAAGATAGAATACTTGACATAAAATATGGCAGGGTAAAAGAAGGGTTAAAAATAGATATACCTGAAATAGATGAATACTTGCGTTATAAGCAAGGAAACTTTAACGTTCTGATTGGTCACTCAAATGTTGGGAAGACAACGATTATAATGTATTTATTTACAATATGGGCAATAAAACACAAATTAAGGTTTGTAGTCTGGTCTAGTGAAAACACTTCGCAAAGTATTGTAAGAAAAATAATAGAATTTAAAATGGGTAAAACCATAAATGAAGCAAGTGATGAATTGATAAACAAAACTATAGATTGGTGTGATAAATATTTTAAGATAATAGAGGTTGATGATTTAGTTACATATAAACAATTACTAAAACAGGCTACACAAATAAAAGATGCTTGGGATTACAACGCACTACTTATTGATCCGTATAACAGTTTATCAAAAGATATAGGTTTATTAAAAGCAGTAGGAGGACACGAGTATGATTACCAAGTAGCAAGTGAGTTTAGATTATTTGCTAAAAAAAGAAATGTAAGTGTATTTTTAAATGCACACGGTGTAACAGAAGCATTAAGGAGAACCCACGTTAAAGGACACGAATACGAAAACCTACCAACACCTTTAGGTATGGCATCAGTAGAAGGAGGAGGTAAATGGGCAAATCGTGCGGATGATGTAATATGTATACATCGTTATACAGGCTCACCAACAGATTGGATGTATTCACACCTGCACGTATTAAAAGTAAAAGAAAATGAAACAGGTGGAAGATGTACACCTTACGAAGAACCAATAAGATTAAGAATGGCAAGAAATAATATAGGTTTTGAATTTCTTGGTAGTGATTTAATACATAATGTTAAACCAATACAAAAATTAGAAATTTGATATTAATAGTATCTTTATTAATTATATGTGCAATCTATTTAATAATAGGTCAGGTAAAAAATGCTGATGTAATTATTAGCCCTGTAATTGGGATGATGTTTGGTTTTTTATATAGCAAAGAAGAATTAGAAGAAAGTAACGAGATAACCTTGCAATGTTTGTTAGGTGTAATTAGTGTTACTGTAATATGGGCAAGTCCGCACAATGGTTAGGAAAGGTAGCTGAAAGGCATACTGAATGGATAAACGTAATAAAAGGTTTTGGCGAATATGAATACGCAGAAGATTTAGTGCAAGAAGTTTATTTGATTTTATATAAGTATGCAAATGAAGAAAAAGTTATTAAAGATGGTGTTGTTAGTAGGGGGTATATGTACTTTACTCTACGAAGCACTTACTTTCAATTTTACAAAAACAAAAGGAAAATTAAAAAGGTTTCTATTGACAATGAAGAGTATACCAAAGAAGTGGAGGACAATACAAACTTGGATGAAGAAATAGCATACAACAAAATATGTACAATGATAGATGACCACATAGAAGATTGGCGATGGTATGAAAAAAAATTATTTACACTTTACAGAGATTCTGGTTTAAGTATAAGGGGAATAGCCAAAGAAACTAACATAAGTTGGGTAAGTATATTTAATACATTAAAAAACGCAAAACACGAATTAAAACAAAAGTTTCAAGAAGATTATGATGATTATATAAACAATGATTTTGAGCAATTAAAATAAATATTATGAACGAATATAAAGGTGATAAGCGAACAAAGGGTTACAAACAATGGAAAAAGAACCACGAAGCAGCAAGTAATGGTTTAGGTGATAAAGTTGAGAAAGCATTTAAAAAAGTAGGCATTGATAAAGCAGCAAAGTTTGTACTTGGTGATGATTGTGGATGTGATGAAAGAAAAGAAACGCTTAACAAAATGTTCCCAAGTAAAAAGATTGAATGCCTAACAGAGGATGAGTATAACTATTTAGATACTTTCTTTAGCGTTAAAAGATCAACAGTAACACCTGTACAACAAAACGAACTAATATTAATATACAACCGTGTATTTAATGGTAATGCTGTTGCAACAAGTTGTGGAAGTTGTTTTTTAAATGGTGTATATGATAAACTAAATAAGATATTCAAACAGTACAACGATTGAAAGAAGAAGAACTTTTTGAGTATTTAGTTTCTTGTTGTTATCCTGATTTAGTAAAAGCAAAAAGCCAAATGAGCAGGTGGGATTGTTACAGTCCTAAAACCTATCACCGCATTGAGTTAAAATGTAGAACAGTACATTACGATACCCTACTTATAGAAAAGAAAAAGTACGATGCTATGATTGCAAAGTGCGATGATAATTTAGATATACCTATGTATGTAAATTCAACACCTTCTGGTGTATATAGATTTAATTTGTATATTGTTAATCCTGTTTGGGAAATACAATATCATAATACCACAACAGAATTTAAGAACAATAAAAAGATACCTAAAGAAATTGCTTTGTTAGATGTAAGCGAAGCAGAAATATTATAAATAAAGAAACAATGAACAAAAAAATAAACAACCTTAAAGAAATAGAATACTACAGTAACTTTAATTTAGTAGGTGAACACATAGTTAAATCAAGAAAACTAAAACCAGACAATCAAGCACTAAATGATATGTACTTTGCGTGGCAAGAAGTAGGGTTTTATGTACACAACCATATTACTAATGAAAAAATGTACGATATATCTTTAAGTGAGTACCGTGCTGATAAGATACGTGCAGTTGAACGTGCAAGAAAAGCTGAATTAAAAATTGTAGAACTTGAACAAAAGTTAGAAAAACTTGAAACTAAAAAAAGTTTAGGCTTATAATTGTATTTGTTTAAAAAATGTTTATATTAGTAAAATAATTATAAACAATGGACAAAGAAACACGATTTAAAAACGCTGGTAAAATAGGCGATGCAATAGGGTTAACAAGGTACATACTTAATAACAACCCTGATAACACAAACGACAAACTAAAAGAACTTATTAAAATATTAGATAGCATAGAATTATGAATACATTCAAGGATATAGGATATTATATAGAGTATTGTGTTGATGGTAAATTAATTGGTACATTACTTGTTGATAATCCTGACAGAGATGAAGTTGGTTATTATAGCCGAATAGATGCTATAGCTGACACAGATATTAAATTACAAAGAAACAAAATAATAAAAAAAGGCACAAAGTATTATACAAGATTGTATCCTTTATGCGGACAAAAAATATAAATATGATAACATTACTAAACGGTGACCATTGGGGTAAAGAAGAAATACTAACGCAAATGTATGATGATGAATTTTACTATGGTCATTTAGGGCAATACGCTTTAAGTTCTTCATCATTAAAAACAATCCTTAAAAGCCCTAAAACATATAGAAACATTTTAAAGTATGGTGATCCTAATTCAGATAGCCCAGCACTTGCAGCAGGTAAGTTAGTACATTGTATGATACTTGAAAGCCATAAAATAGACAAACTACATTTTGTAGATGCAACTACAAAAAACACAAAAGCATATAAGGAAGCAAAACAAACTTACGGTGAAGTATATTTAACAAAAGAAAAACAAGCAGCAGAACGTTTATCAGATGCTGTATTAAGAAATGAAGCAGCACTTAAACTACTTAACAAAAGTGAGTTTGAAGTACCTGCAATAGATATGATAGAAGGTTTGCCTTTTCGTGGCAAGGCAGATATTATACAGGGTGACACAATAATAGATCTTAAAACAACAGCAGATTTAAATACCTTTAAATATAGTGCTGACAAATATGGGTACGATTTACAAGCGTGGTTATATTTAAAACTGTTTAACAAAAAAAAGTTTAATTTCCTTATTGTTGACAAGGCAAGTACTGATATAGGTATTTTTGATGTAAGTGATGACTTTTTAAAAAGAGGTGAAAACAAATTTAGACAAGCAGTAGATAATTACAAATACTTTTTTGAACAAGATAATGATTTAGATCAGTATGTAATGAGGGGTATATTATGAGGTTGTTTGAAGATGATTGGGGTGTAGATAACAGCCCTGTTGATAACACAGAAATTACAACAACAATACTTTACTTTAGTACACAAGAGTTAAAGGAATTTAAAAAACTTTGTAAGGTTGGCATTAAATTTGAGTTTGGTGAGTTGTATCAACAAAAAGGTAATTTAAGTGATTTTTTATTAAAAGCATTAAGAGATAAATATGGAAACAATTAAAGTAAAAAAAATCTTAACTGATCAACAATCAGCAAAATTAAAAGGTAAATTTTTAAAAGATAGGCATTGGAATACTTTAATAAATTATGATTGCGATGGTTATGACATTAATACAGGACAATTATTATTTAGGTTTAGAAAAAATGCAATACCATTTGATATATTAAAGTCAGGATATAATGCCTTTAAAGATTCAATAAATTTAAATGGTGGTAGGGGTATAGCAGCAGGAGGTTATCACAAACAAATAAGAAAGGATGGAACTGAGGGAAAGTTTGATGTATCACCAAAAGTAGAAAGTGGTAACGTTGGTTTTATGGATGCAAGAGCGGGTAGCGGAACAGTTGCGGTGTGCAGAAAAACCGCATTTGCTAAAGAATACTTTAATAAATATAAGGCAGGTATTCCATTTGTTCAATATGTAGATAAAAAATACAGTGAACTATGCCCAGATCATTATAAAAAACAAAGGGCAATAGCCAACGGAACAAATAAAAATTACATAATAGATAACACAAGTTTTACAACTGTAACTGTTAATAAGAACTTTCAAACCGCAGTACATAAAGATGCAGGCGATTATCCTGAAGGATTTGGAAATTTAATTATATATCGAGAGGGTTCATATGATGGTGGTTATTTTGTATTACCTGAGTATGGTCTTGCATTAGACTTACACAATACAGATATATTATTTGTTGATGTTCATAAATGGCACGGAAATACTGAATTTAAAAATTGCAGTGATGATTGGAAACGGATTACTTTTGTTATGTATTATCGTGAATATATGTATAAATGTAAATCACCAAAAGAAGAATTACAAAGAATTAAAATGGATCAAACAGGATATTTAAAATTATGATAGATTACAAGATAGCAATACCATCGTATAAAAGACACAATACGATTAAACAAAAGACATTAAAGTTATTAGATAAATATAATATAGATAAAAACAGAATTACAGTATTTGTTGCTGATAAGGATGAAGAACTTTTATATAAAAAATCATTAGGTGATGAATACAAAATAGTAGTAGGAGTTCCAACAATAGGAAAACAAAGAAACTATATTGAGAAATACTATACTGTAGGGACATACCTAATGATGTTTGATGATGATATTGATGCGGTTATGATAAAAATAAACGATAAACTTGAGCGTGTTAATGATCTCGAAAATGATATTATACAATTAGGTTTTAATGAATGTATTAAAAATAAAAATAATGTATTTGGTATTTATGCAGCATCAAATCCATATTTTATGGAGAATCGTATATATACAAAATTATGTTATATTATAGCTTCTATGTTTGGTGTAATTGTACAACACGATAAATACCTTGAAAGACAAACAAACCACGGAGAGGATTACGAATACAGTATAAGGCAATATATTAAAAATGGTTCTGTAACAAGAATTGATTATGCAACAGTAAAATCAAATTACTATAGAGAGCCAGGAGGATTACAGGAAGTAAGAACACAACAATACGTTTACGATTCAATAAAATGGATACAAGATAACTTCCCAGATTATTGTACAATGTATATAAGAAAAACTACAGGTAATGCTGAGCTTAGATTAAAAGACAAAAAACCAAACAAACAACAAACACAATTATTTTAAAATGGAAAATATACAAGAAAATCAATATAATTTATTTTTTGAAGGCACGGTTAGTGAATATTTTAATGGATACAAAAAACTTTATTTAGGTGACAAAGATTTTATATTTGCAGATAATATTTTAAATATAACAGGCGAAATAAAAATAATATCAAAAAATGGTAAATTTGAAGGCAAAAAACTAACTTACAATCAGGCAAGGGAATATTCTAGCACAGTAGATATAAAAGACAATATGGGAAGAATACAAAAATCATATTTGTTTGAATATCATAAACACGTAGAAAAACCATATGTAATTGTAGTGCCATTTATTAAACCAATAGAAGGTTATATGGTAAATGCAATGGATTTTTTAGATGTACAAAAGGCAAAAATGTTATATATAAATATTAATAATCAGTTTAATAGGTGGATTGTGGGGGATCATACCGTTGGTGCTACACCTCAAAAAGAATTACTTTGTGTTTAAATGAATAAAAAAATAATAGAAGAATTTTATTTACTTGCTTTAGTGGACATAGTAAACGGTAAAGATATATCGGAACTTGAAGAAACAATAAAACTATATGAACAAGAAGAACACTACGAAGCGTGTGCAGGAATACAAAAAGCAATACACGAATCAGGATATTTAACAATTAAAGAAATAATAGAAAGAAATAAATTATAAAAATAAATTATGAGCGCATTAATAATAAAAGAAATAGTTGAACAACAATTCCAAATTGACATAACAAAAGATACAAGAAAACGTGAATACGTAGAAGCACGTGCAATATACTTTTACCTTACAAAGCAATACACAAGAATGTCGTTATCAGCAATAGGTAAAACAATGAATAGAGATCATTCAACAGTTCTTTATTTAATAAAACAAGTGCCAAATTGGATTAAATATGATACACAAATTACCGGAATTTATAATAAAATAAACGATAGGTTGCAGGATGCTGTAAATGCACACCCTGAAGAATTTAAAACAGCAGTTTCTTTAGAGGGTTTTTATGAAATACAATACAAACGTTTAAAGAAGTTAACAGAACAAATTAATCAGGATCAATTAACAATTAGTTAGTTTTTTTATTGTACTATTGATTAAACAAGTTTTTTCAAGTATGGCACACGGTGGAAAAAGAGATGGAGCAGGTAGACCTTCTAAAGCAGATGAGGTTAATTTAATAGAGAAATTAAGCCCATTAGAAGATGCAGCATTTCAAGCATTAAAAGCAGGTGTAGAAAAAGGTGATTTTAAATTTGTACAACTGTACTATAATTATTACGCTGGTAAACCCAGAGAAACAAGAGATATTACTATAAACGAAGATTTACCGATATTTTTAGATTAGCGATAACCAAAACGTTATTCTAAATCATTAATGCAAGTACAAACAACACAAGCACTAAATAAGCTACGTAAACTTGATAAAAGGATACGTATTGTAAGAGGTGGTACATCAGCTGGTAAAACTATTTGTATCCTGCTTATACTTATAGATTATGCTATTAAAAACGAAGGTAAAGAAATAAGCGTAGTATCTGAATCAATACCACACTTACGTAGAGGTGCATTTAAGGACTTCTGTCAGCTGTTAAAAGGTTTAAATAGGTATAGGGATATACAACTAAATAAAAGCACCTTAAAATACACTTTTACAAATGGTAGTTATATAGAGTTTTTTAGTACAGACCAACCTGACAAACTACGTGGTGCAAGAAGAACTGATTTATATATTAACGAGTGTAACAATGTACCCTTTGATGCTTTCAATCAATTGTCCGTGAGAACATCTGGAAACGTTTGGTTAGATTACAATCCTTCTAATATCTTTTGGGTAGATAAAGAATTAGTAGGTAAAGAAGATGTTGATTACATAACACTAACTTATAAGGATAACGAAGTGCTACCTGATAGCATTGTAAAAGAAATAGAGAAAGCAAGAGATAAAGGCAAAACCTCAACGTATTGGGCAAATTGGTGGAGGGTGTACGGACTTGGTGAAACAGGTTCTTTAGAAGGTGTATGCATACCTGATTGGAAAGAAATAGATAACATACCACAAGAAGCACGTTTGTTAGCTTACGGTATGGACTTTGGTTATAGTGTTGATCCTACTACATTAATAGCATTGTATAAATGGAATGATGCCTATATATACGATGAGGTGTTATACAAGAAAGGTATGTTAAATAGAGATATAAGCAGGTTCTTATCACAGCTTGATATTAAAGAAAACATTGTAGCAGATTCAGCAGAACCGAAATCAATAGCAGAACTGCAAGGGTATGGACATTCTGTATATGGTGTAAGTAAAGGTAGGGATTCAGTAGTATATGGATTAAACCTAATAAACCAAAACGAAATATACATAACATCTAAAAGTAAAAACCTTAAACGTGAATTAGCAGGATATGTATGGGCAAAAGATAAAGATGGTAACCAGCTACAAAAACCAAGTGGTGAGCATCCTGATTGTATTGATGCAGCACGGTACGTTTTAACAGACCAATTAGAAAACCCTAACAAGGGTGAATATTATATATATTAGTAAATGTTTAAAAAATGTTTATATTTGTATAAACAAAGTTTAATTAAAATTATAATTATGGAAAACAAAGTAGAGTATATAATGGTAAAAGAATTAACTAAAAAACAAAACAGAAAGAACATTATAAGATTTTTAGGAGGTGGTATGTTGTTTGCAATGTTAGCAATGGCATCAATGTATTTCTTTTTATTCTTTATATTGTGGGCAAATGATATAACAGAAAAAATTGCAGGATATTTTTAAAATTATGGAAGCGTGTTGGTACGAAAAGATATACATAGTACAAAGACCATCTAAACGTGGTGGTAGGGCTTCAGATGTTTATTTAGATATAAGCGTTAAAGGGCAAATACTAAAAGGTAAAAAGCTGTACAAACAAAACAGCATACATTTAGAAAAAACAATAGAAGAAGCATATAGATATTCATATAAAAGGTTTATATTAGGTCAGTAGATTTTTTCATTGGTTTTGGTTTGAATTAGGTAGCGGTAACGTTACCTTTTTCTTTTTATACAAAACACTAAATAATTTATTGTATTAATATGAAAGTTGAAATAAACGTACCTGATTCACTAAAAGAAATAACTTTAGATCAATACCAAAGATTTGAAAAGTTAAATACAGAAGAAAATAAAGAATCTACATTCTTATTGCAAAAGATGGTAGAGATATTTTGTAACCTCAACTTAAAGGATGTTGCAAACATAAAATACAAATCAGTACAAGAAATAGTAGTACACCTCAACAAGATATTTGACCAGAAGCATAGTTTAACACCTACCTTTACTTTAGGCAATGTAGAGTATGGATTTATACCTGTACTTGATGATATGTCATTAGGTGAGTTTATAGATTTAGATGAGAACTTGGGTAAGTGGGGTAATATGCACAAAGCAATGAGCGTGTTATACAGACCTATAAAATTTAAGAAAGGTAATAAGTACAATATAGAAGATTACAAAGGTATGAACGATAGGCTAAAGTATATGCCTTTAGATATTGTGTTTGGTGCTATGGTTTTTTTTTATCATTTAAGCAACGAGTTAACACAAACTATCCTGAACTATTTACAGAAGGAGTTACCCAAGAACTTAACTATTCAACAGAAGGAACGTTTGGCACAAAGTGGGGCTGGTATCAGTCAGTCTATGGTATTGCTAAAGGAGATGCTACCAAGTTTAACGAGGTTACCAAACTTAATGTCCACCAATGTTTAATGTATTTAGCATTTGAAAAAGATAAAATAGAATTAGAAAAGAAACTAATTAAAAAACGATGAAAGGTTTTTACAACGTAACAAAGGAATTAAAAACAGCACTTGCAGCAGAACCATTTGTTAATACAGTTACATTTGGTAGTTTAGATGATGTAGATTTAAACAAGCA
>Ga0181418_1000583_pt1 | contig 12188 bp, 11 predicted proteins | sample 41SPOviralmetaG_FD_130143 | JGI IMG/M metagenome (GOLD analysis project Ga0181418, IMG submission 130143) | Marine viral communities from the oligotrophic San Pedro Time Series (SPOT) site, San Pedro Channel, CA, USA - 41 SPOT_SRF_2013-03-13 | ecosystem: Environmental > Aquatic > Marine > Strait...
AAGCATTAGTATCAGTTAAATAATGATTAACTGAATAACCTTCTGGAATCACTCCATTAGTTTTCACTGCATTTATGTCATTGTCAGCAGTTCCTACTCTGTAGTCACTTTGTAACAATCTAGTTGCTACAAACTGCAAGTCAGAAGGAATAATAAGCTTCCTAGCTTTTGCTGCAATTTTTAGACCTCTTTCATCAGTCCATTTGCCGATTTGGATGATTGCATCTTCTAAAGATGTTTCATTTAAATCTGCTCCTGTTGATGGTCTATTACTATTGGTGCCACCATTTACAAGTGGGTGAGCTGTGCTGAATAAAGCAACACCATCACCTGAAGAAAAGGCAGTTGAGAATCCATTGTTTAATGGATAAGCTGCTTTAACTTGTTTTGTATATGACATTGCACGAGCCAATGCTTTAGTATATCTAGCTGATACAGATACATAGAGGTTATCCTCCATAGCTTCTTCTGTAATGCTGAATCCTAAACCAATAGTTTCATGCGTATATCTAGCGACAAAAGATTCTTGTGCAGTATCATAATTGATAGCTGAACCTTCATCTTTGACTGGAGCTGCTCCAAAACCAGATAACTTCAATTCTTCTTCGAAACTTCTTTCAGAATTTTCAGTTACATAGATTTCTTCGTGCTCGTTTTCATAACGATTATATTCTTCACCGAATAATGCGTTAAGACCAGGTAAGAGTTGTTTTAACTCATTAGCTCTTGAAATAGCTGCCATAATTTACTCCTTAACCTATACCTGTTGTATTTAACAACTGGTGTCCAACATTAAACATTACTAGTACATCAGTATAACTATCTCCAACTTCACTATCTGGTCCATCAATAAAGTCAACGACTTTTAATGGTAGTGTGTTGGTAGTAGCTGCTGTACTCCCATCGACTGCGTTTTTACTTGTACCTATTGCTGTACTTCCTGCAGTTTGCACAACAGCACAGTTCTTGCCAAGGTCGTCTTGTCCAAGAGATTCGTCTGATTGCATTTGCATTAATACGAAAGGGTCAGTAGCAACATACGCAACAATATCATCCGCAGCAGTTGATGCTGGGAAATATTGATTTGGTGTGAATTGCCCTGTAGAAGGGTCAGTGTAAGCACATCCAAGGAAAACACCAATAGGTGTTAAAGTTGCAGTACCAGTATCTTTTTGGATAGTGGTATTAGGGTTATCGTCACCCCACTTTACGAAATCACCAAAGAATATGGATGTACCATATGCATTTTTAATTTTGTAATGTGTAACTTTACCTTGATAAGGGCTTCCAACAACAGTTCCGCAAGGTCTTGCTCCCATGGGAGTTGCACTTGATGACATAATTGTCTCCTTATTAAATAATTATAAAATAAGAAACTATGAATCTTTACCAAATGTTGTTCGTGATTTTCTTTCAAAAACTTGTTTGGTAGCCATTCTAGAATCTTGGTCTTTAAAATATGTGTTATCTACCGATTCCAGTTGAGACTCTGCTAAATTATTAAAGTATTCATCTCTAGCTTTCGCTTTTTCTTCTGGCATCTTACATAACAGTTGCCCACCAATTTCAACATTACCTTTAACTGACCACTCTGAATTATGGTCCATCATATGAATTTGTAGTTCTGGATGGTCCTCTAATCTACAGGGTTGCCATCCTTCTCTAAATTTTCTAGAAACATTAGGATTATCAGATTGACCTAAAAGGCTTGTTCTAATATACCTAAATATCCATCCTTTTTGAGGTGTCGGATTGGGTAAGTTTGATGGGTTTTCCCAGCTTTGTATACGCTGGCTAGCCTCTCGGCTTTCTATTTCCCTAGGGGTACGCTCTTGTGCTTGCTCTTCGCTAGCAGTATTAAGTTCTTTATTATCTTTATCAGACATATTAAGACTCCTTTAATAGTTGGTTTGCATACTGCTCTGGAGTTATATTAAGACGCTTTGCGAGGGCGACTTGACTCTGAGTCAGATGGATTTTGCGAGGTGGTTTACCGCTATTCCTCGTGGCGGGTGCAACAGGATTCATTACCTGTCGTTTTGGGGTATCTTCAACTACTTCTGTTTGACTAGAAGCTACATTTTGGACACCGAAAAAATTTGGATATTCATTATGCATATACTTATCTACTTCTGCATAATATTGTTGAGAATCTTTTTCAGGTAATATACCTTGATTACGAAGTCTCTTATCAATAGTTAAAGCATAAGAGGTCATTTCTTGGTGTTCTGGTACTGTACTCATAAACCAAGGATTTTTGTTTGACCAATTATCCATGTCTGGGTCAGATTGTTTTTGAATCTGAGGCTGTTCTTGTACTGGCTCTACATATTGTGATGCTATTTGTTGTTGCATCTGTTGTGCATAAGTGCCAGCTTGTTGTTCAGCTAAAGTTGCTTGTGCTAATTCTGCTTGAGCACCAGCCATTACTTCAGCATCACCTTCTTCATATGCTTTTTTAAATTTTTGTTGTGCGTTATATTTTGCCCATTGTGCATTATTAAGTGCTTGTTGATTTAAAACATCTCCACCTTGAGTAACTACACTTTGTAGTCTTTCATTCTCTGACATTAAATTCTTTAATACCTTTGTAGCTTCCTGAGACTCTCTCAGAGCCTGTTCTTTAGCTCTACGCTCCTCATGGTATTCATATTTAATTTTGCTTATTCTGTCGCCAGCTCTTTTACTGTAGTCTGCAATTTCTTTATCAACTGTTTCATCATCAACAGGTGCTTCATTTGTTTCTACTTTTGCTGGTCTTATATCTTCAGGAGGTCTTTCATCAATGACTTCAACTTCTACTTCACTTACTGGTGATGTATTTATTTCACTTGCTACACCAAAGAATTTATCTTCTGAAGATTGTTCTGAAACTGGTTGTGCGTTTGTATCAATTACTTGTTCAATGCTCTCACTCATGCTCTTACTACTCCTGTTGGGTCATCGACTACTGCTTCTACAGTATCATCGTTAATTAAACGAAACTCTTTACCATACATTTTCATGCGAGTGCCTGAATAAGCTCTAAATATTACCCAGTCACCTTCTTTGCACCAAGGTCCTGTTGGAAACCTTTTTTCATCACCATAAGCTTCAGTTCCTAGTTTTAGAACGAAACCACATATATTTGAAGTTTCTTCATCGACAACTGTTTGTGTAGCTTTAATGATTCCGCCATCTGTCTTTTCTTGAGCTTGTGGCATTGCAACTAGTATTTTCCAGCCTTTAGGTTGAGGTAATTGACTTTTAACTTCGTCACTAACCTCTGGCTTTTTAACACTATCTGGTTTTGGTATATTTACTTTTTTTTCAGTCATATATTTTGCACGACTTTTAGGTGTCGAGTTCCTATTCTTTAAGGTGTTGTTCTTTCCAATCAAGAACTTCACGCTCTGCAAGGGCTAAACCCTCGATTATTCCTGTCATTTTTTTATATTCAGCAAAGTCTTTACAACTTCCTGTTGAGATATGGTCAGAACATTCATTCATTATAGCTCTTAACTTTTTAGTTAAAAATCTAGAAAGTGATTGCTCATTGATATCATTACTCATTCAGATTGATATCTTTGACTAAATCTTTAGCAATGTCAAGTCCTAATTTGTAATCTTGTGTAGATTGTTTTTCTTTATCTGATTCTTTACTTAGCAAATCGCTAGCAATACGCTGTCCTACATTTAAACCAGTAGCTTCTTGTTGTGCTTTAATTCTAGCTTCTTCTAATTCTTTATTAGTTTTTAATCTAGCAGCATCAATCATTATTTTAGATTCATCTATCTGTTGTTTATTAGCTACTTGTTTTTCTTTAATCTCTAACTCTTTTTGTTTAGCTAAAATAATTGGGTCTTGTGCTTGTTCTTGTATTCTAGCTTGCTCTGCTTGTGCAGCATTTGTAGAAGCTACTCGTTTAGCTGCTTCAGCAACTAATGTAGATATACGCTTCTCTACATCTGCTGGTAGAGGTTCTCCTACTGGAGGTAACTCTATACCCATTTCTCTTTCAACTTGGTCTCTAAACTGTAATGCAAGATGTTGCATAATATAATCTGAACCAGCACTTTGTATAACTTGAGCATTTGGACTCTGTTGTACTTTTGCTTGTATATTTGGGTCTTGCTGTGCAGAAGCAAGTGTTTGTATATGAGCTTCATGGTCTTGGAACTCATATGCTTGTACTGGCTTACCAGTAATAATATTTTGTACTGCTGTAACTGGGTCAACTGCTGGTACATCTTCTTGTGGAGGTACAATAGTATCTACATCTTTAATGCCTAATACTTCAAGCATTTGTCTATGTAGCTGTGCTAAGTCATATAACTGTGGTGCTTGTTGTGCTAATTGCATTGCAGCTTGATATTGCATGATTCTTTGAGCCATTGTTGCTGCATTTGGGTCAGATACTGGAAGTACATCTACTCTATTGTCAAAGTCTTGTACTTTAATCTGCTGACCTTCTTCTACTTCGTAAGGATAATTAGGTTCTGTAAAATCTTTAATTACATTAACAAGTATTTCAAATTCTCTTTTCATTGCAGCATGAAGTCTTGCTTGAACAGCACTCATTACTTTCATGTTTCTTTCTAGTAATGCTAAAGTTGTTCCAACAGGTGCCTGACTATTCATGTCAGATGTTTTCATTTCAGCTATGCTTGCAAACTTCTTGCCTTCTTCTACTATGTTTTGTAATAAAGAAAATAATGTAGGTGAAGGTTCTTTATAAGGTAAGAATGTAATATTGTCTCTGATAGCACCACCTGGTACGTCTACATCTCTAAACTCACCTGGCATTATAGGACTGTCATCGCCTTTAATACGCAGACCTCTAGCTTTCAAACCACCTGGCAGATTGCTTAAAGTACCTGCATCTACTAATTGTCTTAGTATAGATGTAGCTGATTTAGCTAATCCACCAATCATATGTATCAAACCAAAGCCATAAAAGCCTAGTCCTGGTAAATATTGATAATGAACAAAGTGCATCCTTCTTAACTTAGCTTTGTCATCTTCGTAATAGTTTCTTCTAATACTAAGAATAATGCCTGAAGGATTATCTATTGTTACTACATAAGGTAATGCAATACCTGTATCTTCACCATTTTCATCTTTATCCTCAAACCCTTTAAGGTCTAAGTCTACTTGCATTTCTAATATAGTATGTCGTGTATCGTAGCTATAACTCTCTGATTCACCAGTCATCTCATTATATTTCTTAGTAATATCTGATGATGTTGGTGTTGCATCTGGTAATTCTATATCTCTGTAGAATCCACTAACCTGCATCTTTCTGATGTCATTAGTAGACTTCTTCATTACATGAGTAGCTCTTTCACAAGTTTCTAAATCACTTGCACCATAATTAACTACAACATCTTCTGCTGGTACAAAGATACCACTAGGTCTGTTTAGTGTTGGGTCAAAGTAAATCTTTCTAAATGCTGAACCTGCTAATGGTAATGAAAACAGCATTTTTTCTGTTTCAGTACGATATTCAGTCATTTCATATGTAAGCAAGTAGTTAAGATAATCTTGAACTCTTTGACTTTGTTTTTCTTTTGTTGAATCTATTGGTCCTACTATTTTTGTTCTTACTGGACCTGCTGCTGGAAATATTTCTGATATTGCCTGCGATTGAAATTTAATAACTGCTTCACTAAGCATTGGATGGAATACACCACAAGCTCCTGCCCAAGGTGTTGTTCTATCTTCAATCTTTAATCCTAACTGGTCTAAACCTTTAGTATAGGTTTCTTCCCAATCAGCTCTTGAATCTCTATCTGAATTAAAAGCATTTAATAATTCATTACCTATAGAATTAAGCTCATCATCATCTAAATACTCTACAAGGTTTGAATCAAAACTTTCTGCTTGCATTTCGTTTGCACTAGGGTCAAAGTCAACAATCATTCCACCATCTTCGGTTTCTGTTGTTAATGCATTTTGTATTTCAATATCTAAGCCTTCTTCTGGCTCCATCTCTACTAAGCCATCTATTGGCGTAGCAGGTTCGTATTGTTTGTCTATAGCCAATGTAATCTCCTAGTAATAATCTGCTTTACGATTGTGTTCTATTGGCTCATCTTCTTCATCAGAATCTAGAGGAACAAAACCGCCTTGTCTAAATCTTAACAGAGCTTGCGTACTGCTATCAACTAAATCGTCATGTTCCATGTTAGGGAAACCAGCAAACTCTTCTACAACTTCTTCTGCCCATCTTGTTTCTGGTGCCCAAACAACGCCTGAAGCAAACAAATCAGATACAGCATTTACCCTAGATATTTTATCATTACCACGACTCGGTGTATATTCCTGTACTGGTATGCCTGTTTGTCTAAGTTCAAAGATTAAAGGTAAGCCTGCTGCTTTAGCCTCTACAATGAACGCATCTGGCTTATAGGCGTTATACTTCTCAAAAGCCATTTTCTTTAAATCTGGGAACTCTAGACGCTCCTTATAGGCATCTAAGAGTATAAGATTGGGTGCCACAAAACCATCATCATTTTCTTTGTAGAAAACTCCCCATGTAGTACAAGCTGAATAGTCAGCTCTTTGGGTTTTTAAAAAGGCTGTGTCCCATGATTGAATAATGAACTCACAGTCAGGAGGATTCATTCCATCCCATACTCGCCACCATTCTCTTTTAACAAGAGCACCTTCTTCTGAAGTAGGGTCTTGTTGATACTGAGCCATCCACTTTGAACTAGGCAATTCAGCCTTCAAAGCTTCCAACTCTTCTAACTTCCAGAAAGCATCCCACAAAGGCTTACCAGAAGGTAAGATTGCAGGTAGTTCTATAACTTCCCATTGGTCGGCTCCGCCACGTTTGACACTAGCATCCACAACTTGACCAGTTAAATCTTTATTATGCCATCTTGTCATCACTACAACGATTGCACCATTAGGCTGTAAACGCTGTCTTGGACCAGATGTATACCATTCATAGGTACGATTAAAAACATTTATGTCTGAACTTGCACCTTCTTGTTCAGAGTGCGGGTCATCAATGATAAGTAAGTCAGCACCTTTACCAGTAACTGCACCACCTACACCGATAGCAAAATATTCACCGCCTTTGTTCGTGTTCCAACGACCCGCAGCTTTGGAATCCGACTGCAAACTAACATTGGGGAATATTTTCTTATAATCTTTACTTCCTACAAGGTTTCTAACCTTTCTACCAAAACCCACCGCTAATTCTGCGGTATGTGCTGTCTGTATTATCTTCTTTTCAGGTCTGCTTCCCAGAAACCATGCAGGTAATAGGTAAGACGCAAACTCGGATTTGGTATGTCTAGGTGGCATATTGATGATGAGACGCTTTAAATCGCCATTGGCTACCCTTTCAAAGGCATCCGCCATAACTTGATGGTGGGGACCATGGATAAAAGCACTCCAAACTTCTTTAACAAACGCCATATAGTCTGTAGAACACTTCTCTCTGGACTTAGCTTCTTCTAATTCATCTAATAAACTTAGAAATTCTCTTTTCTCATCCAAAGAAAGGTTTTGTACTTGGCTTAATATTTGGTTACTCATACATCTCCTATACTAGATAGTAAGTATGTACTTCCTAAAATTAAAAACTTACTAAGTTCCTACCACTAAGTGGCACTTAATAAGTAAATACTTTACAAGTAGGTACCTACTAGATGTAAATCACGCTAGATTTTAACATAATTGCACATCTTCACAGGAAAAACAACACTTTTTACAAAATAATATGGGGGGTCTAGGGTCCCTTGGGTCTTTCCTGGAACAAATTATATATGATATCTATACAAAACGCTATCAAAATGCAATATATAGGGGGGGTCTATGAAAATAAGTAATATCCTGTGCATATCACTATGTATATAAGATAGTAGGAGTCCCGCACACACAAAAGGGGGGATGGGGTCTATTAATAGTGGCGGAATCCAAACACAATATGTAGTGGCGATCGCGGTTATCTGGAATACTACATGTTGTGTTTCACCCTATATATAGTGCATGGACATATCGCACCACATACAGCACACACATAGCCTATGTATTGCCCTATTAGATAGTTGGTTGTTGGTTGTCTATTGGTTGCTTAGTAAAGCTTCGATACGCTCTTCAATATCGCGTTCAACTTCATCACTTGTTCTTGCTTCTTTTGTCTCTACTACATCACTAAATAGACTTACTGATTTGCCTAGTAATTCTAAGGCTCTAATCCTAGCGGAATCTGAATCTGATTCTTTGGACTCTTTATATAACTGGTCTATGACATAGTTCCTTGTCCTAAGGCTACTAGCAACTGCAACTGTTTCTTTACGCTCAATAGCCTTATGTATGCTTTGTGCAATCTTAGGGTTCGCTACAAGCTTGCTTGCTTCCACTTCTACCCATTTAGGTATCTTCCCTTGCTTGGTTAAAGTTACATCGTATACCTTTGCATATGCTTCCTTATAACTACCCAACTTGCCCTTGATGATTTCATCCACAAATTGGCGTTGCTTGATGGTTAGTTCCGCTTCTTTTTTAACTACACTTAGACTTGGTTTTTTTGTATTGCTCATATGATAAATATTAAACGAACTGGATTGATTTTGTAATGCTCACATACTGCTATCAAATATCATGTACTGGTAAATGTTTACTTTGGTGTTCGTTTTGATATACTTCACTTACTAACTAAAAAGGACATTACTTATACGACATATTTTAACGACTACCAAGAAGCAGTATCACATTATTAATATACGAACTTGGTTGATGGTCTCTAGATTTACCATCGAGGATTAGAAGCCTATAAACTCATTACCATAAGAACATGGGGACAAAACAAAAAGCGTACCAGTAGAAGCTTGTAAATCAAATTAAGTGGATGCGGAAACGATAACTTCCAGTTGTGACTTCTCCAAAAGTCTGTGAATTAACACACTGAAGAGAATCCTATTATGGGGTTCAAGAAACTTAATCTTTGGAGGATTAAATAATGGAAAATAATATTAATGAATGTAAATGCAATGAATGTGGAACTAGTGTTGCATGGGAAGATGATGGACTATGCGATAGATGTTTAGAGCGTGAATACGAACATAATTTAAACATCGAACATTCTTGGTAAACCAACTGAAGAGCCTATGAGATTTAGGCGAAACATTAAAACAAAAACCAGTAATGGTCTGACCCTATAACAAGGGTGTCTTGGTGCTATCAATTCGATAGCAAATTATTGAAACTTATAAAATACTTGGAGGTATTAATTATGTTTAAACCAAGCGAAGCGAAAATGTCATGTCTATCAGTTTTGAAAGGGAATAATATTCCATTCTTAATAGGTGGTACTGGCGTAGGTAAATCCGCAATTGTTAAAGAGATTGCGGAGGAACTAGCAGAAGATAGAAATTTGACTGATTCAGTAAATCCTAAAGACAATGAATTTGGATTCATTTCTTTTAGATTGGGGTTAGTTGAATCTATCGACTTAGGCGGATTGCCTTACATTGAAGATGGTACTCAAAAGAAGGCGTTTCTAGGGAATCTCCCTAGAAGTGGTGAAGGTGTATTTTTCTTAGATGAATTTGCACAAGCACATTCAAGCGTGCAAGCAACGATAGGACAATTATTAGACCCAAAAGGGCAAAACGAAGAGCGAAGAATTGGCGATTATGTTTTTCCTGATGGATGGAAAATTGTGCTAGCAGGCAATAGGCATACTGATAGAAGCGGTGCGAATAAAATTCTTAGGCATTGCCAAGATAGAACGACTGCAATTCAGTTTACTCACGATGTAGAGGACTGGTTAGCATGGGCAGATAAGAATGATGTTCATATGGATGTTCAAGGGTTGATAGGCTACATGCCACAATTACTATGGGAATTTGATTCTAAGTGTAATGACCCACAGCCAAGTCCAAGAAGTTGGACAAGGTTAAGCGATACATTGAAAACCAATCCGCCCAAACAAATAATGCAGAAATTATTTGAAGGCGATGTTGGACAAAATGCTAGCATTGAATTGATGAACTTTATTTCATTGAAAAATAATGTTCCTAACCTTGCAGATATATGTAAGGGTAAGGATGTAGAACTTGTTGATAGTGCAGGTTTATCTTATGCCACAACGATTGCATTAGTTGATGTAATTGGTAAAGCAAAAGATAGCGATGTATACGACTGGTTCGACAATGCATTAGCCTATGTGAAGCAACTATCGACTGTTGAATTTTCAATATTCTTTGTTAGAAAACTAACGACTTTAAGAACTGAATTAAAAGATTCAAGTTCATATTCTAAGTTCAAGGTGGAAAATCAAGATATTGAGATTTAATTGAGTGATTAGCGGGGAAGGAAATATTTATTATTGACTGGTAAATATTCCTTTTCCGCTAGCTGTATCAGAATGTAATTCTGACTGATGATTCAAAAATGATGAAACAGCAAACTTTTATTACTTGGAGGTAATATGAAAAAAGAAAATAATGTGAATACTTTATCTGAAAATGCGACTTTAGTTCGCCTTAATACGAAGCACCCTAGCGGAGTAAAATCAGATAAGTATTTGAAGGAAGGTTTAGCGATAGACCAAGAAGCAATGAGCGAATCTTTGCATGTAGCTAAATACATTTTTGGTAAAGATACGAATAAGTATTTTCGTAGGATTATCAACAAATTTAGAAACGATGTTTACTACCCTTTAACAGTTCCTTGGGATGATAATACAAGTGATATTGAAGGGAAGGTTCTAAGCGGTTGGAGATTATGTCCAAACCGCGAATTAGATACGCTGATGAACAGGGTTGACCAAGCCAAATTGGATTTTGAAAAAGAGGTTAAACAGTTTATTGATAACTATGACAACTTGATTGAAGCCAACAAATTTAAACTTGGTAATGCTTTTAAATTATCTGATTATCCTAGCGTTGAAGAAATAGAAACTAAATTTAGATTCGATTTTGAATTGGGTACTGTTCCTAGATTCGATACCAAGGATATCAGATTAAATGTATCAGAAAAGCTGAAAGCAAAAATTGAAAACGATGCTCTTAAACGAGCAAATAAAAATGTTGAAACGATTGCTAGAACTACTGTAGAAGCTTTACTGGAATCAGTAGGACATTTAGCAGACAAGCTAAAATCCTATGACCCTAGCGACAAGCAAAAGGGAGGGTTCTTTAAGAACTCTAGTTTCGATAAGCTTAGAAGCTTCTTAGATACATTACCTAGTATCAATGCAGACATTTTAGGCGATGACAAAATGATTGCTGATGCACATCAAAAGTTGGTAGGCGTATTTGCTTCAATTAATGATGTAGATTCTTTAAGGGATGAATCAAGTTATGGTGCAAACAAGCGTAAGCAAGTTGCGGATGATTTGGAAGATTCCATTGATGAATTGAAGGGAGGTTTCCTAGACAATATGTTTGGGAAATAAATTGACTGAAGAGCCTTTGAGATAAGGCGAAACTTTAAACAAAATTACAGCGATGTGTTTTACCAAAAGATTATTTACTAGTAAATATTTTTTGGAGTCTCAATAAAATTAATACTTGGAGGTATTATGAATAGTGAAAATAGAATAATAAAAGCTAGAGCGAAATTGATGAAAGGCAATATAGGAATGGCAAGTATGCTTCTTAGTCTTGAATTGATTGAAGCTAGCGATAGATGTGAAACGATGGCTACTGATGGAGTCAATATCTATTGGAATGATGAATTTGTTAAGACATTAACTGATGAAGAAATTCAAGCGGTATTAGTCCACGAAGCTAGCCACGTTATATGGGAACATCCATTAAGAAAAGCTAAACGAAATCACGAGGTTTGGAACGTAGCAACTGACTATGTTATCAATGCTTGGATTAAGTATGACTTGAATATGGAATTGCCTAAAGATGGATTGCTTGATAGAAGATATCAAGGCATGAGTTCTGAAGCAGTTTATAGAACCTTAATGAATGATGATGAAGCCTTAGAAGATGCCATTGAAGAAATGAAATCTAAATCTGATGATTCTGATAAATCTGATGAATCTGAAGGTGGCGAAGGCGATTCCCAAAATGATGATGGTAATTCTGATTCTGATGATGGCAATGAAGATGAAAGCCAAGATGGAAATGGAAGCGGTAAATCCTTACTGGATGAACTAGCAGACATGAAACCATCAATGGGTGAAGTTTGGATGCCAAAAGATGAAGAAGGAAATCCATTATCTGAAAGTGCT
>Ga0181418_1000585_pt1 | contig 12184 bp, 18 predicted proteins | sample 41SPOviralmetaG_FD_130143 | JGI IMG/M metagenome (GOLD analysis project Ga0181418, IMG submission 130143) | Marine viral communities from the oligotrophic San Pedro Time Series (SPOT) site, San Pedro Channel, CA, USA - 41 SPOT_SRF_2013-03-13 | ecosystem: Environmental > Aquatic > Marine > Strait...
AGATTGGTTCAACAAGTAAACCTAAACTAACACTTTAGCTCCAGCCGTGTCAACATAAAACCCTATAAACATTGACTTGATGTTACGTCTTCTCCTCTTCCCTGCAGAATCGCTTCTGGGATGGTACATTTACACTATATGGTTTAATAGATTTATTAACACCCCCTGAAGAAACCTGAACATCCGACATCACTTTACTGAAATACACTATATGTAGTAGGTTGATGTCAAAACTGATGTCCAAACTCATTTTGAATACACTTCTCCCCCGTCTTGCTCTTAATAGATTTATTTATATCCTAATACATTGTGGAAACACAGAATGGCAGGTTCGGAGCGAATTTCGACATCATAACCCCTAAAGATATAGCCTCATTTTCATCGAGAGTCTTGGGGAAATGTCTTATATCTCTTATTCGGGGAATTAGTAAAATACAGTAGCATATATTTCAACATTTATATAAGATGAGGTTGACCTGAGAAGGACTGATGCCGAATTTTGCGTGAAACTTGAAATCCAGTTTGGATACACCTCTCCCCCGTCGTGCTACCCAAATGCCTAACAAACATTTTAGTAGGGTATGGCGTCCCATTCAGCGGGTCTAAACCAAAATGTAGATTCGGGTATCCCATAACTCTCCCTCTACATTACATGGTCTTCTCCTAAGTACTCGTGGGGGGAATCGAACCCCCCAACGCTACCGACTAGCTACGAGTTGCTTGGTTACTCTAGGTCGTCCAAGTCTTTGAAATACATACGTATATCATCAGTTGGGTCGCTACCAGGTCTTAGTACTAAGACTAAGAAATAGATAACCATTGGACCTACGAACCAAAGAAGCAATGTTAACATTAAGCTCCTTTCCTGGCTTGATTTAAGCCATTAATTAGTGAAGGGATTACTTCACTTCTGGAAACAAATCCAGACCTTACACCAAACTTGTTGGTGTTTAGCAATCTGTGAGATAATTTCTTATACTCATCAGCATTTGCACAGATAAACATATGTAGTTGTTTACCTAATCCTTTTGATATTGCATCGAACATACTTGCTTTATCAAGTCTACTAAGTACTACAACAAAGTCGTAAGTAGCTTGGATGTATTCCAACCTACTCATGAGACCATCATCATTCATATTACTACGAAAGAATCTGTGCTCAATAGTGTATGGGTTCTGAAAACTCAGAGCCGAATACCTATCTCGTCTGTCGTCATGCTTAGTACTAGCTACAGCAAGTAGACTGTTAGTAGCTGAATCACGGTAAGGCAAGTTACGTTTTGCCCAACTGTTTTCTGCTCTACCAGCTATCCAGTTGAACCAATCTTTCTGATTAGTCCAAAGGTCTTGGTATAGCTTAAGCAACAACCATGTTTGAGTAGTTGTGTAATATGACTTGGGAACATGTACATGCATTCCTGCAGTACTTGCATTCCAAGCATAGAACCCTTTGCTTTGAGTTGCATTCCAATTTAATTGTTGGTGTGCAGTCAATGTCAAAGGTTGAGTAACAAACTCAACACCATGATTCAAAGAACCATCAGTTTTAGCAATTACCAATTGTTTGATGACATTGTCGTCATCATTGTATATGCAGGGTGTATCCTCATGAAACTCTCTTAAAGCCTCATAAGCTGATTCATCCCTATCATAGTGATAATCATTATCTCTGATATGTTCTACTTCCAACTCTACTCCCATAGGAATAAAGCCTTTAGTTGCTGATACAATAGAAGGTAGATAATCCGCAGTACGGTCTCCGTCGATGGTATCGAAAATTAATTCGCCATCTCCAGCAACCACTGCATGGATATATCTTACTTCTGGTTTGTGTGAATAACTAGCTATACCTGAGTCAAGTTCAGGATAGCAATCGAAATAACACATATTTCTCCTTTTAGTATGTGTACTACAGTAACGTCGTAGTACTTAACGGGTGCTAGCACCTGTCTCCCCCCACAATTAAGTAGAGGGAGGTTAGCTACTAGCTTGTAGTAGGGTTGTTTCTGTTTTGTAAGAAACTCACCTCATCACTAGGGCTTAGTGGAGTTGGTTTTAATCCACATATCCACTGTATTACATGCTTGTACCACACTTCTCTGGTGACACTCATGTAATTGAGCATTTCCGTTTGAACAGGGCGTATAGCGTGATTTACAGGCTCAACGTACGCTCTTTCACGAATATCAAGAGTATCTTCATACTCTTGGTCTCTATCATCTTCATCAACAACGTCACCGTAGTCAATAGAATTGTCATTGAAGTCATCTTGATATACCATAATGGCATTGTCTAAGATATCTTCAGCAAGTTCCAGATTATTTGCATCTGTTGCTTGTTTCCAACCCTCATACTTACTTGAATAATCTAATATATGTGATATATTTCTTGATTCAGTATGTCTGTATGTAATGACTCTCTCAACCGTGTGGAGTTCGTCCCACTCACGTTCGAAAACGATTTCTGTTGATAGGACTTCGTCTTTAGAAAACAAAGCCCTTTTCATCTTACCTATAGTATCCTTCAAACTTACATGAAGGAATTTAGGAATTGATTTACTCATGTTTCTCCTTTTAGTATTGGCAATCTGCCTGCCCCGTAGGGCAGGACTTGATTACCTGTTATTACTTACGAGCTTTAGTCTCTGACTTAGCTTGCTTCTTAGTCTTCTTAGACTTTTTAGCTTTGCTAGGTTTAGACTGTGGCTGTTCGAACAACTGAGGTTGTTCTACTTCTGCAGTACGAGTAACCTTGTAAAAAGATTCCTCATAAAGCATTTGGTCTATCTGGTCGTCCGATAGGTTGAGGTTCTCATAGCACCAATCCATGACTGGTGATATAGCTTCACAGTTGATTTCGCAATATCTACTGTAAATACCCTCTACCCTGTTACCGCACTCAGTACAGGTTAGACCATCCCAACTCAACTTGACTTTGAATTTGTCGCACATTTCCTCACGAGATTGGATTCCAACCTCATGAAACTCACGCCAAATGTCTGGATGAAATGTCATCCAATCTTGAACAGAGTTCATGTCTTCATCATCAAAGTCGATGTAGTCAACAGCACCAACAATTTCGCAATTGTCAGCAACTAAATCACTACCAACTCTCGTTAGTCCTCCAGTCTGATGATTTCTACCAACCCATTTCTGAGTCTTGTAGCTATCGTTGGAGAACCATATACCCTTGTCCCAAGTACCGTGATACTGACCGATAATGTAAGTATCGTACTTAGTAGAAGCTGATGTCATAAACACCAACTTGTTTCCATAACCTTGGTTAATCATACCGTCAACCATGTCACGGAAGTAAGGGTCATCAAGTTTTGATACTGGAACATACTTCATAAAATAGTCTATGAAGAATCTAGTATCTGACAAGTCAGATTTGACAGGTGGTATAAATGCCTCTGGCAAAATACCATTGTGTGCCATCACTGTATTCTTGTTAACTTGAAATGGGTGGTTGTTGTCAATACATACAGACCCATGAGTTGCTATTCTCATGTGAACTAACATGTCTCGATTACCATACTTTTCTTGAACTTCAAGAACTCTAGCTATGAACTTTGCTTTGTCCATAGACTTCTCAGTGACAATTTCTCCATTGTCAAAGTATGCTACACCACCACCATCAGAGTTGCGATTCCACATCTCCTCAAGTTGTAGTTCGGTTACTTGTGTCCCTGCTGGAACACTAGCTATAATACACAATTTGTGTACCTCCTTATTTTGTATACGAATTTTTTGGGTATCGTATTAAACCCAGTACCTACTCTTAGATACCATAGAGCCCTCAGTTACCCAAGGGCTCAAGCTATCTACTAGCTGTAGCTGACTACAGTTCTTAGATGACCTTGTCTCATGTCATCTGTTGGTGTAGCTATCCTATTAAGATGTCCAGTTCTATTAAGATAAGCAGTCAATTCTGGATACTTGTGGTCAAGTCCAGTCATGACATACCATCTAATGAACATGTCTTCGTCTAACATCCTACTTACCATTTCAAATTCATTGAAATCAGCAAAGGCTTCAGTTACGTCGAACTGAATACCATTACCTTGACTATCTGGTCGATAGTTGTAAGTTACAGCATCAGAATAAAGTAATAGAGCTTCCATGAACTGAAAGTTCTTGATGAGTCTGTCCTTCATTGTATTCGAAGAAAAGGCTCTTACTTCTAATCTACCTGGGTTCTCGATATTAATCCAACAACTTCTTTGTGGACTATGTCGATACCTATTAAGATACTTACTTGTAGAACAAGCAATCTGCTGTTGTGGAGTCAACCCTTCCGAAGAATGGTCGTCACAACAAGTGTTGTCTTGTCTATGGAATGTTGGTTCAGTTAGATACATCCACTTTGCATACTCAACATCTACTCTTTGATAGATGTCACCTAGCAAGTTTCCGTTATCACCTTCTGGTCCATGTTCAAAATTGTACATAGCCATATTGTGAAATGCTATAAAGAACCAATACTGTCCAGTACTTAGCACTGCCTTAGGAATATTCAAATGAATACCACAACGTTTTGCGTGGTATCCTCTGAAGTTATCCTGCAGTGTAGTAAAGAACTCATCAGGTAATCCCTTTAAGAACTCCCATGACATAGGTTGAAACTTGAATTCCAGACCATGTCTACCAGTTGAGGTGTCGTATGTACCGACAGCTAACTGATTATTGTGAGTTCTCAATCTCTCATTTCCATAAGGAAAGTCCTTATGTAGAGGATTAAGAAAAGATGCTATACCTTGACTTAAGTTACGGTCTTGTAACCTATACTGTACTTCGAGCTCCATTCCTAAGGGCATACCTTGTTTGGCATATCCTTTAGATTCATGGTCTCTGTTACGTTGTATGTGGTTACCGTAACGGTCGCTTGGTATTGCAACTACCTGATTGTTTTGGTTCATTGACCAAAAACTCCAGTTAAGTTCATAACTGTAATCTTCATGCCTAGTGTTAGGCATAAATGGTAGAGTTCCAACTTTGTCTACTATCCATTGTTCCAGATTGAATCTTGTAAGATTCCTTCTGTCTTGTAAACGAATATCTTCAAAGTTGAAGTTATCCAATACTTCTACAGGTGTACCGACAAATCTAAATCTGCCAGTAGCGAAGTCATAGAAGTCATGAAAGAATGTTGTACATAGTACACATAGCTTCCAAGGTCTTTGACTACCCCACCTTTGAGAACGTTCAACAGTGAACATTTCTGTACCTGGATTACATACGCTATCACACTCAGGACATTTCCTACGTGTGCGAGTTTCCTCTCTAACGCTGACACCAGCTGTCAGTTTGTTCTTGTGTTGCTCAATTCTCCAATGAGTAGATACAGAACCATGACGAGTTTCCTCTCCGTCATAAGATACAAACACCCAGTGTTTCATATCAGGACGTATCGGAATGAACTCAAAGAATCTTACTCTTAAAGTTCCATCATCGGATTCAACTTCCCATTTGGTATTGTTGATAACTTCTTCAGTAATGGCACGTAACGAGTCCATATAATTATTACCGTTGACTGATGTATTAGCTATACCAGTACTACGGAACAATTTAGAAATTTGTCTTTCGACTATTATTTCTTTGAATCGTTCTGTAACCATATTCTCTTGTGTCTCCCTGGGAAGCTCATCGAACTCCCATGAATCCATTCCGTCATTCGGAAACAACCATGTGATTGAATCGTCATGTTCGTTGAATGGAACATTATTCCAGGCATCTACAAAAGCATCCACCATTTCCCCGAAGGGTAGGTTTGTTACTTTCAATAGTTCTCCTTTTTTTATTGGTTATACGGATTGAGGTTGACGCTCAATCTGTAGTTTTTACTTTACATTATTAACATTGCTACGTCAACTCAATATTTATAATGTTGGTGTTAAACACCCTAGACCCACTATATCTAGTAGGTCCGAGCTATTTAACTAGCTATTAGATGTACATCAGAACATCTACCACAGTTAAATGCATACATTACACTATTAAATGCAACTTTTGATTCAACTGTATATAAGCCTGTACACAACGGCTTGGGTACAATCTTATTTATTCTGAGGTACTGGATAACGTTTCGCTTTTGCTTCAACGTATACCTCCTTTTCTTTAGTCCTCTAGCTGTCAAGCAATAGCTCGACTGCCGTAGTATCTTTCACTGATTAGTATCCTGTGACTAAAATTAAGATTATGTTTCTTAGCATAGCGACGGATACGTTTTCTATTTTTCTTAGCACAATCATCACAACCAAACATACTACTGTAGACTCTTTCACAAGAGACTTTCGTAATTAGTCCTCTAGTCGGATGGTGAATGTGTTTTGGTATATTACAATACTTCAATTTGATTAAACCTAATTCAGGTAATCCGTAGTATCTCATATACCTCCTTTCTCTCGGTAGATAGGAATTTCCTAACACCCTAGAGCTCACCGAAATGAGCTCCGAGCTATTAGTCGTCGTTACAACATTCTGTTGTAAACAACATTAATCTAGGTGCATCTTGAATTACGCCTAGGTTCACAAATAGATACTTTCCATAAACATCCATAGCAATATTCATTGCTTCGAAGTCAGTAGTGTATCTACCTTTTGCTAAACTATAGAAACACTCAATTAGATAAGTGATTCTCTTGAATAGACTCTTCTTCATATAGTCTCCTTTTTTTAGTGGTATTATTGTTAATACCCTAGAGTTCACCTCATAAATGAACTCAGAGCTATTAACTAGCTATTCCGATAGTTTCTTAGTAAGTTCTCTGTTCAACTTTCTAGTAGCATCAAGAGAAGCTAATGTTTCTGTGATGACAGCTACAAAAGCATCATCGTATGTACGTGTCAATCTATTATTGGCAAACTCTTTAGATTGATGTAAGTGCTCTCTTATTTCAAGGTCATCAGTTCGTTTTAGCATCGACTTGAGTGCCCTGTATTGGTCACATGCTTTATCTTTTGCCTCATGGTCTAATTTATTCCAGACCAATTTATGAGCACGGTCTCTCATCTTATTTAACTGAGCTTCAGTCATAAGACTCCTTTCATTTAGTAGTACTAACCTTGTGTTAATACCTTAGACTCCACAGTTCAAGTTGCACCATGGAGTCCGAGCTATTAGCTAATATCGTACATAGCTTCTAATGCGTTTGGATTACGCACTATATCTTTTGTATCGATACCTACCATATAGTCTCCTTTCTTTCACTCCCATCCGTAATAGATAGGTCAATGCCCACAGTTTCCCATGAGCATTATCTATCTACCCTTGGAATCTAACTTTGAAATAGTAATATCTATCCAATAAGTATTCCCAAAGATAGCTTGGTTGCCATAGATAATTCCATGACCATACCAATCTATACATCGTGACGTTCCACGCTTTGTCATAAACAGCACGTCTCATATAGTCTCCTTTCTTTCTCTTCTTACAATTATCAAAAGGGGTATGTCCAAAATGCGTTTGGATACATTTATCCCCCGCCGATACGGTAAGTCTTGAATTTCCGTACGTTGGTGAACTAAAATGTAGAAATACTCAGAACACGAAGAAAGGCGTTGCCGTGTTCTCAGAATCCACACTCCACAAGGGTGTTGCTGTTGTTGAAGAATGTAATCCACGAGGGACAGTTAGCTAGCACTTGAACTAGCCAACCATCCCTTAAGTTATAGCTGATTACGATGTAGTAGGTAGCACAGACCAAACCTTAGCCAATGCTTTCACATCTGCTAAAGGGTCATGCTCATCGTAATCTCCAAATCCGAACTGATGATGTAAATGGGTCAACCTGTGACCTTTACAAAATTTGCCGCAATTTGGATAGTGTACCTCTGCCTTGGGCAACACTCTCACCGCTCTCTTCTTTGAACAGACAAAGTCTGTAGAAGGGAACAGGTCAGCAAGTGAAGCCTGTACGCCAGTGGACACCTCACAACTATCCTCAATGACTTTACGGTCAAAGTCTAAGTTGTGAACTACAACTGTGGCGTCAGACAGTAACGGAACAAGTTCCTGAACTACCTGACCTGGTGTCTTACCCATCATAGCCTTAGTGCAATCAGTGTTCTTAGCACTAATTGAGTTACCTAAGGGGTACCACTTTATGAGACTGTTTAAGTATATCTTCGGTGGACGAACATATTCCCTGTATACAGTTTCTCCATCTGACGAGCAGATGGCTACTTCTGTTAGGTCATCCCATAAGTATGGGGTTCCAGCCGTAGTTACTTTCGAGAACGCATTCCCGAATAACCACGAGCCAGTGGTCTCTGTATCTAGGAACAGCGTCCTAGGACTGTCTTTCAACATAATACAGTATCTCCTTTCTTCGAACTTTAAGGCATCGAAGTACTCCGTTGGTATCTAGTACCCTAGACCCTACCTACCGATAGGGTCCGAGCTACTAGCTAAATAATTTCTTACCTAGCATGTTTGCTAGCTTCATAAGTGATAGTGTCACTGCTATAAGCAGGAACCATGCACTAACTGAAGCATTTAGCAAACCAAGCACAAATTCTTCTACGAATAGTGCTGGAGTCATTACAACCCCCTTTCCACAATGTTTCCATTGTTTATAGTTTGCAATTGTCTCCAAGTATTAACTTGAAGATTAGCTTTGCATTCATCACAGATAAACTTAGCCATAAGTCTTATGGTAAGTTTGTTTTCTCTGCATTGATTACAATATTGCTTTAGAGCAATCATTTGATTCTCCTTTTCTGGTATACTGTTGTATACCTTCGGCTACTCCATTACTGAAGTAGCACAAGCTATACGACAAGCTAGGTCACTAGTGAAGAGCTTGACGGAGGGTAGGTGGTCTAAAACCATACTGGAGATATGGCTTCGACTAAGCTGACTGAACAGCACACTTCCCTCTCGGCAAGATTCATCTAGGTTGTTCAGTATCAAGCGTGGGACTTGATACCTGGGAGGGTGTCTCCCAGTGTGTCACGCTCAAGGAGAAGAGCAACACACACTGTAGGTTTTCCAACCGCTGGCACTCTACAGTAGCCAGCCTGGGGCGTCAGTCCAGATGTGGACGCATTACATGTATAGTCTATTAGTGGAAGTTTGGAGCTTTACGATTCCGAGACTACTAAGCTTCTTTCAGCTTTTCAATTAAACACCGTTGTGTTCTTTGAATCAACCACGTGAGACTATCACGCTGTAAACGGTTTGTCACTACATTACTGCAGCGTTTTAGGTTGTTACCCTCCTCAGAAGTTTCCTCTGAGTGCCTTATCCCTCCATCAACGAGTGATGGACTCTTTAAGGGACACGTACCCATGTCAAGAGTCGAACTTGACTTAAGACCGTCATGGGTTAAAGGTATATACAGTCTGACCTTTGACAGACAACGAAGCACCCGCTAGTGTTTGGGTGCTCTATGTAATGCAGGTTATATACCAGTCCTGCTCTGGTTTGTGGTTGTACTTGAAATACGTATCGTTATAGCTGACTAGACATTTCAGATACGTATACAAGTACGGGTAGGCATAAAGTGCTTATTAACTATATATAAAAGGATTAAGCTCTTCACGAATCCTACGTTGAACAGAAGTAATCTGTTCTTGTAAGAAATCGTTTCTAAGCTTCATCTTATATAGTATATAAGCGAGCACCGATACATTAATTAGTAAGAATGCAATAAGGTAAGTCATGGTAGTGACATACAATACATACATATCAAACAATTGAGCATCGATTCGGTCTATCTCGTCTGCTATAGCGTAAGCAAGCTCAATGACCGTGTCGGATAGAGTTTCCAATATAGAATCTCCTTTCTGGCTAACATACTTACTTATTGTTCAGTATGCCGTACGCCAAGCACCTAGAGGGTCGTCATCCCCCTAGGTGTCGTGTGCCCATCCAGACACACTATATCTACCCACCAACTACCAAGTCGAACTTGATAGTCAGTAGGTAATACTGGTTGAGTTACAGAGAGAGCCAGCATCTCCAGCTACGAAGTAAATTTAGAATTTACAGTCGCAACCTGTGTACCTTGGGGTACCACACCCACAAGGACACATTGTGATAGCGATAGGACCGCGACCACAATCAGTGCAATGATTATCAGTCATTGTCACCTCCTTTCATATCGTATAAACCAGAAGAAAATGTCTACTGTTATACAGTTAGAAAGGACACCAAGGAGACAAGCGTAGTGAGAGACAGGACTTATCAGGATACGTACACCATTGCCTACCTTCACTACTACTTGTCAAAGATTAAAGGTACATACACCCCCTTTCGGAAGTGATGCACGAACCACAAGTAGTGCATTTAATCCAGCCTTGATAGCGGACAACATACATAATATGTTCTCCACTACCAAGGTAGTGGTAAGGTGGTATGCGTAGTAAAGACAGGACTTACATGGTGTCACAACCCAATGCCTACCTCGACTACGACATACCAACAGTTAACGGTTTGAACAGGCTTACTCACCTGTCAAACGAACCACAAGTAGTGCAGTTAACTTCCTTAGTAGTCACTACGCCCAGTCTAAGGACGTAGCTTGCTCTTCAACTGTTATACAGTTATCATGAGCAGTGTCAAGCTTGTGCTCCTGTACTTGTAGTACAAGTTGCACTTTAGCCATCCACCTTTCTGCAAGCTCTGCAGTCTTATCTTCAGACAAGTAGTTACTACCTGACTTGAAGTAAGACTCACTAGAGCACTTACAGCTGATGTACCACTTCTTAGAGCAGTCATCATACGAAACCCTTATACCATCAGCATTGATGTCATAAGTAGTTCCGTTAGAGTGGTGCCCAGTTGCACCAAGTGAGATAAGCTTTTGCATTATCTCGTTGCTGTAGCTAAAAGAAACTACAGTGTTGGTTTTTATACTGTCCAACAACACAGTGATTGCATTCTGCAATATATACCTCCTAAGGTACTGACAGTTTGATGGTACTGTCTTAACCATATGATACATACGTATCCTTCTGCCTATCAAGTCAAACTCGATAAGCAGTAGGATAGGTGCTGGTTGAGTAATACAGAGAGCCAGCATCTGCACTGTTTATAGAGACAAACTAGATGAGGCAGTTGTCACTATGACCAAATTGGTCACAATGAGCATCGCACCACATTAAGTTAACACAGGATGAACAAGTTACATCCCATGCGTCCCTAGCCCAGTTGAGAAATAGTTTGCCTTCACAGGCTTCACTACTAGCACAACTAGTTACAGGTTTTAGTAGAAAGTACATAAGTACTTTCCAGAAACCCAACATGTGAGCTCCTTTCCGACCATTTACTTCTTTTTCAACGGTCTATAGATAATGATGTGTTCCACTCGCTTCGCTCGTGGTTAATCTCGATTATCAGAAGGTAGGGGGGGTACCTTTGAAATCGCTACTGTAACACAACTATAACGCTTAGCACCCCGTACAAAAATCTCTTGTTTTCGAGTTGCACCATCTATACACTTGGCTCTATATAAGGCTATATCCTTAGTTAAAACCTGATATAATGGTTTTCAAGATGAGTAGACCTACTAAGTTAACCCCACAATTGATAGAAGACATTACTAATTGGCTTAAGATGGGGTATTATCAGGAAGATGCAGCCACTATGGTTGGTATTTCGCCCTCAACCTACTATGAATGGATGAAAAGGGGCGATAAAGTCATTGAAAAGGCAGATAATAAGATGTTAAACCCACCAAACACTGAGGATGGTGTTGAGATAGTACCAGGTGATGCAGCTGTAGAAGGAGAAGTGTTAGACCTCTATTCGGAGTTTTCGGAGGCAGTAAAAAAAGCAAGAGCCGAAGCTGAGGGTGCTCACATACGTAATATACGTAGGGCTAGTGATAATGGAGTATGGCAAGCGAGTGCTTGGTGGTTAGAGCGAAGTTTCCCTAAGAAATGGGGTAAAAGGTCATCTGTTGAGATAGGTGGCGAGGGTGGAGAGCCAATTAAGTTTCAAATTTCATACGGAGACTAGGCTTAGCACCTCCCACGAATATCTCTTGTTTTCTTGTCATAACATACATACACACATATTGTGTCTCTTGTGTCTCTTGTTACCCCTGACCTCTTCCCTTCTATAATTGGACATCATTACAATCCGCATTTAGTTTTCTTAATAAATCTTTTAAAGGTTAATAAATTTGTTTAGAGTTCTTTATATGGCTAGCTTATTAGCAGAAGTATTAGGTATTCCT
>Ga0181418_1000586_pt1 | contig 12170 bp, 10 predicted proteins | sample 41SPOviralmetaG_FD_130143 | JGI IMG/M metagenome (GOLD analysis project Ga0181418, IMG submission 130143) | Marine viral communities from the oligotrophic San Pedro Time Series (SPOT) site, San Pedro Channel, CA, USA - 41 SPOT_SRF_2013-03-13 | ecosystem: Environmental > Aquatic > Marine > Strait...
GCGAGACCATCAGCCATGCCGTGTCGGATATGCTGGATGTCGAAAACCCGATTGCCGGTGCTTATGCGCTGGAAGTATCGTCACCCGGTGTGGCGCGGCCCCTGACCCGGGCGGTGGATTTTGAGCGCTGGAGCGGTTATGAGGCCAAATTGGGCGTCAAACAGGCGGTTGATGGCCAGCGACGTTTTCGCGGGCTGATTGAGGGTTTTGCCGAGGGTGAAGCGCGCTTGCAAGTGCGCTTGGAAGGATTTAGTGAACCCCAAATTTTGGGTTTTGCGCTGGCAAATATTGCCGAGGCGCGTTTGGTGCCGGATGAAACGGAATTAAAGGCGAGCCTGCGGGCCGCTAAAGGAAAATGATTTATCCCCGCCCAGAACGGGCGGGATAGGCCAATTTTTAGGAGACGATAATGGCGAGTGGAATTAGTGCAAATAAGCTGGAATTGCTGCAAATTGCGGATGCGGTCGCCCGCGAAAAAGGCATTGAAATGGATATTGTGCTGTCGGCTATGGCCGATGCCATCCAGAAAGCCGCGAAAGCGCGTTATGGTCAAGAAAACGATATTCGGGTTGATATTGACCCGAAAACCGGCGAGACCAAATTGCTGCGCGTCGTGACCGTTGTCGAATTGGTTGAAAATGATGATACCGAAATTTCACTGGCCATTGCGCAGCGCGATAATGCCGAGGCCAAGCTGGGCGATGAGGTGATTGATGAATTGCCGCCGGTTGAGTTTGGCCGTATCGCGACACAAGCCGCCAAGCAGGTGATTGTGCAGCGCGTGCGTGAAGCCGAGCGCGAGCGTCAATATGAAGAATTTAAAGACCGCGTTGGCGAGATTATCAATGGCGTTGTCAAGCGCGTTGAATATGGCAATGCCGTGCTCGATTTGGGCCGCAGCGAAGCCGTGGTGCGCCGCGATAATCTTATCCCGCGAGAAGTGTTTCGCCCGGGCGACCGTATTCGTGCCTATATCCAAAATGTGCGCCGCGAACAGCGTGGCCCGCAGGTGATTTTGTCACGCACCGACCCGGCCTTTATGTCGAAACTCTTTATGCAGGAAGTGCCGGAAATTTATGATGGCGTGATTGAAGTGCGCGCCGTGGCCCGTGACCCGGGCAGCCGCGCCAAAATCGGCGTTATCTCCAATGACCCGGGCATTGATCCGGTCGGCGCATGCGTCGGTATGCGCGGCAGTCGGGTGCAGGCTGTGGTCAATGAATTGCAGGGCGAAAAAGTGGATATTATTCCATGGTCGCCCGATCCCGCGGCCTTTATCGTTAATGCGCTGGCTCCGGCCGAGGTCACCAAAGTGGTGCTTGATGAGGATGTGCAGCGCATTGAAGTTGTCGTGCCTGACGAGCAATTAAGTCTCGCCATTGGGCGTCGCGGCCAGAATGTGCGTCTCGCATCACAGCTTACCGGCTGGGATATTGATATTATGACCGAGGCGCAAGAAAGCGAACGCCGTCAGAGCGAATTTGCTGAACGCACGGCCTTGTTCATGCATGCATTGGATGTTGATGAAATGATTGCCCAGCTTCTGGCCTCTGAAGGTTTTGCCACAGTGGAAGAAGTGGCCTATGTGCCGGTCGAAGAGATTACCTATATTGAGGGCTTTGACGAGGAAACGGCACAGGAAATTCAAAACCGTGCCCGCGACCATCTTGACCGTGAAAATGAGAAGCTGGACGCGCAGCGCAAAGAAATGGGCGTTGGCGATGATTTGGCGGCCATGGAAGGCCTGACACCGGCCATGTTGGTGCGTTTGGGTGAAAACGATATTAAATCACTGGAAGATTTCGCCGGTTGTGTGACCGATGATTTGACCGGCTGGTTTGAAACCGTTGAGCGGCGTCGGGTGCGCCAAGAGGGTATTTTGGACGGCTTTGATATTAATGCCGAAGAAGCTGAAAATATGATTATGGCGGCGCGTGTTGAGGCCGGTTGGATTACCCAAGCCGAGCTTGACCAACAGCGTGCGGATGAAGCGGCGCGCGCGGCGGAAGAAGCCGCGGCGGCAGCTGAAGAAGCCGGTGATGATGCGGGCAAGGATGTTGCGCCGACCGCCAGCGATGTGTTTGGCGATAAAACCCCCGCCGTAAAAACACCCGCTATAGAAACGCCCGCCCTAGAAACTTCGGACGCAGAAGCGCCGGAAGCGGATGATGCGGCATCGGCCGCACCGTCGGCAGAATAATGGCCCGTCGGTTCGGACAGTCAGAGCAAGCAGGAAGCAAAACGCCCTTATGCATAAAACATGTCATATTTCCGGCGCACAAGGCGACGCAGACCATATGCTGCGTTTCGTCCAAGCGCCGGATGACGGGGTTTTAACTCCCGATTTGGCACGGCGGTTGCCGGGCGATGACATTTGGCTGACCAATCGCAAAGAATTGGTTGAAAAATTGGCGGCAGATTGCGCGTTAAACGCGCCTGCCGATTTGGCCGAGCGGGTCGAAAAACTCATGCGCCAGCATGTCGGCTCTTTATTCGCCTTGGCGCGCAAAGCCGGTGCCTTGGTTATCGGCTTTACCAAAACCGAAGCGGGGCTGAAGGCCGGGCGCATCAGCCTGCTGATTGCCGCGCATGATGGCGCGGCGGATGGGCGGCGCAAATTGGCGCATAAAGCCAAAGCCGCCGGAATTGACTGTTTCACGCTTTTGAGCAGTGACGAATTGGGCATGGCCTTAGGCCAGTCAAATGTGATACATGCAGGGCTTACCGATGTTGGCTGGGCCGAGCGCATTAACCGCAACGCCGGGCGGCTTGCCGCCTATTTGGGTGACGCGGAATGGGAGACTGAGTGAATGAGTGACGCAGAAACCGGCGATGAAGGCCAAAAAGAAGACGGCGGCAAGGGCAAAACCCTGTCGCTGAAGCGCACTGTCGAAAGCGGACAGGTGCGCCAAAGCTTCTCGCATGGCCGCTCGAAATCCGTGCTGGTTGAAAAGCGCCGCAAACGCATTGTCAAACCGGGCCAAGAGGGCGCAGATGCGGCGGCAGAGACGACAGAAGCCGCTCCCGCAGAGGCCGCACCGGCGCAACCCAACCTGCCCGATGGGCTGTCAAAAGCCGAACAGGAAAAACGTCTTGCCGCCGTGGCTGAAGCCAAAACACGCGCAGTTGAAGAAGCCAAACAAGCTGAGATTGACGCCAAACGCCGCGCTGATGAAGATGCGCATCGCGCTGAAGAGCGGGTGAAAATGGAAGCCGAAGAGGCGCGCTTGACGGAAGAAAAAGCGCGTAAAACAAAAACCAAACCGGCTGCTGAGACCGCGCCTGAGGCAGACCGCTCGGTCAAGCCTGCCGTGCGCCGTCCGGCTGATGAAGAAAAACGCCGCGCTGAAGAGAAAAAACGCACCACGGCTGAAAAACGTGGCGCCGGTGAACGCCGTCGCCGCGCCGGTAAATTGACCATTAATGATGCGCTGAATGATGAGGAGCGCGTGCGCTCCTTGGCTTCAATGCGGCGGCGTCGCGAGCGCGAAAAGCGTCAGGCCACGACCGGTGATAATGGCGAGAAAGTTGCGCGCACCGTGCAATTGCCCGACACGATTACCATTCAAGAATTGGCCAATCGGATGGCTGAGCGCGCTGTCGATGTGATTAAAGTGCTGATGCAACAAGGCGTCATGGCGCAGATTAATGATGTGATTGATGCCGATACGGCGCAAATTGTGGCCGAGGATTTGGGCCATAAAATTCGCCGCGTATCGGAAAGTGATGTCGAGGATTCGATTGTCACGGCTGATGATGATGATGGCGATAAAGCCCCGCGTCCGCCGGTTGTGACGGTTATGGGCCATGTTGACCACGGCAAAACTTCGCTTTTGGACGCGCTGCGGAAAGCCAAAGTGGCCGATGGCGAAGCCGGGGGCATTACCCAGCATATTGGCGCTTATCAAACCGAGGCTTCTAATGGCGATGTCATTACCTTTATTGATACGCCGGGCCATGCGGCCTTTACCGCCATGCGCGCGCGCGGTGCCGAGGTGACGGATATTGTCATTCTGGTTGTGGCCGGTGATGACGGCGTCATGCCGCAAACCATTGAAGCGATTAATCACGCCAAAGCGGCCGAAGCGCCGATGATTGTGGCGATTAATAAAATGGATAAGCCGGAAGCCGATGCGTCGCGGGTGAAAAATGAACTTTTGAGCCAAGAAGTCATTTCCGAGGATATGGGTGGCGATACGCAAATGATTGAGGTCTCGGCGCAAACCGGTGATGGCCTTGATGATTTGCTGGAAGCGGTGGCCTTGCAGGCCGAGCTGATGGAATTAAAAGCCAAAACCGACCGCGATGCTGAGGGCATTGTGATTGAAGCCAAGCTCGATAAGGGCCGCGGGGCCGTGGCCACAGTGCTGGTGCAACGCGGCACGCTCAATGTCGGCGATATTTTTGTCGTCGGACAAGAATCGGGTCGCGTCAGGGCTTTGGTGAATGATCGCGGCGAACAGGTGAAATCAGCCGGGCCGGCAACGCCGGTTGAAGTGCTGGGTGCCGGTGGCGCGCCGGGCGCAGGCGAATTGCTGACGGTTGTTGAAAATGAAGCCAGCGCTCGTGAAGTGGCTGATTATCGCGCGCGCAAAGCCCGCGAACAGGCGACCATGGCCGGACCGAAAGCGGCGTCGCTTGACCAGATGATGAACCAGCTTGAAAATGCCGAACGCGCTGAAATGGCTCTTGTGGTCAAAGGCGATGTGCAAGGCTCGGTTGAGGCGATTGCCCAAGCGGCGGTGAAGCTGGGCAATGATGAAGTCTCGGCGCGCATTGTGCATACCGGCGTTGGCGGCATTACCGAAAGCGATGTCACTTTGGCCTCCGCCTCCAATGCGGTGGTGATGGGCTTTAATGTGCGCGCCAATGGCCAAGCCCGCCAATCGGCGGAAGCGGCAGGCATTGAAATTCGTTATTACAATGTGATTTATGATTTGGTCGATGATTTAAAAGCCGCCATGGCCGGTATGTTGTCCCCGCATTTGCGCGAGACGGCTTTGGGCAAAGCCAAAGTGCTTGAAGTCTTTGCTGTCGGCAAAGGCGATAAGGCGGCGGGTTGTTTGATTGAGGATGGCATGGTGCGCCGCGGCGCGAAAGTGCGCCTCATTCGCGATGATATTGTTATTCATGAGGGTGAGCTGTCTTCCTTGCGTCGCTTTAAAGACGAGGTGAAGGAAGTGCCATCGGGCCAAGAATGCGGTATGGCGTTCGAAAATTATGCCGATTTAAAAGCCGGTGATGTTATCGAATGTTATGAGGTCGAAGAAGTCGCCCGCACTTTGGACGATTAAAGCGCGGCTTTTTAAGCAATGAACAAGCAAAGAAGCGGTCGGGAAGCAAGCCAGCGACAATTGCGCGTCGGTGAGGTATTGCGCCAACGTCTAAGCGATGTGCTGCATCGTTTTGACTTTGAGCCCAAAGCCTTGAAGCGCGTCACTTTGACGGTTACGGAAGTGCGTATCAGCCCCGATTTGCGCCGCGCCACGGCCTTTGTCATGCCGCTGGGCGGCGACAATGCCGAGGCGATTGTCAGCCTGCTCAATCAAGAAGTGCCGCGATTGAAAAAAACCGTCTTGAGCGGCCTGCATTTAAAATATGCCCCTGATTTCAGCTTTCGCGTTGATGAGAGTTTTGACCGCGCTGCCGAGATGGACCATTTATTGGCCCAAAATGATGTGCAGCGCGATTTGTCTGCCGGTGACGGGCCTTTCGACCAGACACAAGAGCCGGATGCCGACACGACAGAACCACAGGACGACTAATGGGACGGCGCAAAAAAGGCCGCGCCATTTCGGGTTGGGTCAATCTCGATAAGCCGCTCGAATTGGGGTCAACGCCCGCTGTCAGTCAAATTCGGCGTCTGTTTGATGCGCAAAAAGCCGGTCATGCCGGCACGCTCGACCCTCTGGCCACCGGCATTTTGCCGATTGCGCTGGGCGAGGCCACCAAGACGGTCTCCTTTATGCAAGACGCCGCCAAAACCTATGAGGTGCTGGTGGTGTTTGGCGCGGCGACCAGCACGGATGACCGCGAAGGCGCGGTGTTGGCAACCAGCGAGCTGCGCCCCGAGACGCCGGACATTGCCGCCGCCTTGGCGCAATTTACCGGCGAGATTTCGCAAATCCCGCCGCAATTTTCAGCCCTGAAAAAAGACGGCAAGCGGGCCTATGATTTGGCCCGCGCCGGTGAGGCGGTCGCCTTGCAAGCCCGCGCCGTGCGCATTGATGCCATCACCCTGTTGGAACGGCCCGATAAAGATCATGTCCGGCTTAAAATTGACTGCGGCAAAGGTGTTTATATACGGGCTTTGGCGCGTGATTTAGGCACGGTTTTGGGCGGTTTTGCCCATGTCGGGGCGTTGCGGCGCACGCGTGTCGGGCCTTTTGACGAAAAATCCGCTTTAGGGCTGGAAAAGCTGACCGCTTTAGGCCATATTGCCCCCGATTTGGCGGCTCTGGATGCCTGCCTGTTACCGCTTGAGACCGCGCTGGACGACATCCCGGCATTGGCCTTAGATGATGACACAGCTTCCCGCATTAAGCAGGGGCAAGCCATATCACCGCCGGACCCGAAAATTTCGGGTCATGTGCTGCTCACCCATTGCGGGCAGGCTTTGGCCATTGCCGCTATGGATGAAGAGGACGGGTTTATAAAGCCGCGGCGTGTTTTCAATCTCTAAGACGGGTCTTATGTCCCGAAGGAGGCTATGATGTCGATAACGCTTGAGCGCAAAGCTGCGCTGATTAAAGAATATGCCACAGGTGACGGCGACACAGGTTCGCCCGAAGTCCAAGTGGCCATTTTGTCGGAACGCATTTCCAATCTGACTGAGCATTTCAAAACCCATGCGAAGGATAATCACTCGCGCCGCGGTTTGTTGAAACTGGTCAGCCAACGTCGCCGTCTTCTCGATTATGTGAAAGACCGCGATAATGCACGCTATCAGGATTTGATTAAGCGTTTGGGCTTGCGCCGATAAGCTTAAAGCCGGCTCTTTTTTTGAGGGCCGGCTTTTGCCATTTGGCATTTTGTTTCGTCTTGGGCCAGACGGTTTTGTCGACATGGGGTCGCCAAAACATATGGATGAGAACCGGCCCTTTCAGGTTCTTTAAGATATGCCGCGGGGAAGCGGCTTTGGTGATGGCTACCCGATAGGGCCTTTTGAGTGAGGCAAGGGCAGCATTGCCGTGAAGGAAAATTGGATGTTTGATATTACCCGTGAAGAAATTGAATGGGGCGGTCGCACGCTGACACTGGAAACCGGACGCGTTGCGCGTCAGGCCGATGGTGCGGTGCTGGCCACTTATGGGGAAACCTCAGTATTGGCGACCGTGGTTGCCGACAGAAGCCCGAAGCCGGGCCTCGACTTTTTCCCCCTTACCGTGAATTACCAAGAAAAAGCCTATGCCGCCGGTAAAGTACCGGGCGGCTATTTTAAGCGCGAAGGGCGTCCGAGCGAAAAAGAGACATTGGTCTCGCGCCTCATTGACCGCCCCATTCGCCCGCTTTTTGTCAAAGGCTTTAAAAATGAAACCCAAGTCATTGCGACCGTGGTCAGCCATGATTTGGAAAATGATGCGGATATTGTGGCTTTGGTTGCCGTATCGGCGGCTTTGACCATTTCAGGTGTGCCGTTTCAAGGGCCTATTGGGGGCGCGCGCGTCGGCTTTATTGACGGCGCTTATGTCCTCAACCCGACGCTTGAACAAATGGAAGACACATCTTTGGACCTGATTGTGGCCGGCACACAAGATGCGGTTTTGATGGTGGAATCACAAGCTGATGAGCTGTCCGAAGACGTCATGCTGGGCGCGGTCATGTTTGGCCATAAAGAGTTCCAGCCGGTGATTGATGCGTGTGTGCGCATGGCTGAAAAAGCCGCCAAAGAGCCGCGCGATGTGCCGGAAAATGATGATAGCGAGTTGCAAGCCAAAGTGGCGGGCATGGCCCAAGAGGGTTTGAAAGCCGCCTATCAAGAAGCCGATAAGCAAACCCGTCAGGGCAAAATTGCTGAATTGCGCGATGCGGTGACGGCTGAATTAGTGGCCCCCGATGCCAGCCCGGATGAGAAAAATGCCGTTTCCGGTGCCTTTAAAGGTCTGGAAAGCGACATTGTTCGCGGCGATATTCTCGATACGGAAAAACGTATTGATGGTCGCGGTTTGGCCGATGTGCGCTCGATTGTCTCAGAAGTCGGCATTTTGCCGCGTACCCATGGCTCCAGCCTGTTTACGCGCGGTGAAACGCAAGCACTGGTCGTGGCCACTTTGGGCACGGGCGATGATGAGCAATTTGTCGATGCGCTGGAAGGCACATATCGCGAAAACTTTATGCTGCATTATAATTTCCCACCCTATTCGGTTGGTGAAACAGGCCGCGTCGGCTTTACCGGTCGCCGCGAGATTGGTCACGGCAAGCTGGCTTGGCGTGCGCTGAAAGCCATGTTGCCCAGCAAGGATGAGTTTCCTTACACGCTTCGCCTCGTTTCTGAGGTAACGGAAAGCAATGGCTCGTCTTCTATGGCGACGGTTTGCGGTTCTTCGCTGGCCATGATGGATGCCGGTGTGCCGCTGAAAAAGCCGGTCGCCGGTATTGCCATGGGTCTGATTAAGGAAGGCGACCGCTTCGCTGTCCTGTCTGACATTTTGGGCGATGAAGACCATTTGGGTGATATGGACTTTAAAGTGGCGGGCACGGAAGATGGTGTCACCTCGCTGCAAATGGACATTAAAATCACCGGCATTACCGAGGAAATCATGCAAGTGGCGCTGGACCAAGCCAAGGGTGGCCGCACGCATATTCTCGGTGAAATGGCCAAAGCGTTGACCTCAGCGCGTGATGAAATGGGCGAATATGCGCCGAAGATTGAGACCATCCAAGTGCCGCAGGATAAAATCCGCGAAGTGATTGGCACGGGCGGCAAAGTTGTCCGCGAGATTGTCGAAACCTCAGGCGCGAAAATCGATATTGGTGATGACGGCCTTATCAAGGTTGCTTCGTCTGACGCGGCGGCGATTAAATCGGCGCTGGACCAAATCAACTCGATTGTTGCTGAGCCGGAAGTCGGTCTGATTTATGACGGCACGGTCGTCAAGACGATGGATTTCGGTGCCTTTGTCAATTTCTTCGGCAAGCGTGACGGGTTGGTGCATATTTCGCAACTGGCCGACCACCGCGTCGAGAACACCACGGATATCGTCAAAGAAGGCGATAGCGTGAAGGTTAAGCTAGTCGGCTTTGATGATCGCGGCAAGGTGCGCTTGTCGATGAAAGTCGTTGACCAAGAAACCGGTGAAGACCTGGAAGGCAAGACGTCCGACGACGACTAGGCTTTGCCTTGTTTCAAAATTTAAGGGCGGGGGTCAAACCCCGCCCTTTTTATATGTGCTATCGAAAAATAATGTCGCGCCATACCGCGCGGCGGTTTTTTCTAAAACTTGCTTACGTAAGCAACCTTAAAGCCGTCAGTCTCAATATCGCTGCCTTCGACCTTTTCATAGCTTATTCTCAACTTCTCGGTATCAAAGCCAATACTCCATATTGGCGCAAGCTCGTCTGCATCGGCAAGATCGACACAAAGACTATTGGCCCCCTCGTCGCAAGCGTTGACACCTGTGTCATTGAATAAATCGCCTTCAACGGAGATGCTTGTGTAGCGTAAACCGACTTTCACGAATGGTTTCCAGTCAATGCTCTCCTGCGATTGGTAAGCTATATCCAAACCGGTGGAAAATGCAGTTGTGTCAGTGCCGTCCGGCTGGTCGGGGATATGAATGTCCGCATCAATAGCCCAATCGAGATCAAACGTATAAAAGCGGTTTCCATCTTTGCCAAACCAAATGTCTAAAGCGAATGCGTTAACCGTGTCATTGTAAACTGTCGGGTTTGAACCTGTGAGCGTGGCACTCCAGTCTGTTCGTGAAAGACCAAGTGAAGCGATACGTTCTTTTGAGCCGGCCTCTTGAGCTGCTGTATGGCTGGTGAGTACCCCGCAAAGAAGTAACCCACAGCCGAATAGTGAAAACCTCATCCCTGCTCTCCTTTTTCTTATTCAGGAATGGGAAAACAATATGGTCTTGTCTCGCATGCGGCAATAAGAAAATGCGTCAGCAGTCGGCCTTGGCTTAAACCCTACCTATCCTTCGCTGCGGTTTAGATGTGGCTCATCACCCCTGCCGTGTCTCAGGCGCGGCTCATCACCCCTGCCGTGTCTTAGGTGCGGCTCGTCACCCCTGCCGTGCCTTAGACCCGGCTCATCACCCCTGCCGTGCCTTAGACCCGGCTCATCACCAAAGTGGCATTGGTGCCGCCAAAGCCGAATGAGTTGGACATGACGTGATTGAGCGTCGCGTCGCGGGTTTCGCGTACAATCGGCATATCGGCAAAATCCGGGTCCAGCTCTTCAATATGCGCCGAACCGGCAATGAAATTGCCCTGCATCATCAGCAATGAATATATCGCCTCTTGCACACCGGCCGCGCCCAGCGAGTGGCCCGACAAAGATTTGGTGGCAGAAAAAGCCGGACAATCCGCGCCAAACACGTCGCGCAGCGCCTCAATTTCTTTAATGTCGCCCACCGGCGTTGAGGTGGCATGTGGATTAATATAATCCAGTGGCGCGTCCAGCCCCTTCATCGCCATTTGCATGCAGCGCACCGCGCCTTCGCCGCTTGGCTGTACCATGTCATGGCCGTCTGAGGTGGCACCATAGCCGGTCACTTCGGCATAGATTTTGGCGCCGCGTTTTTGCGCGCGTTCCATTTCTTCCAACACCAAAACACCCGCCCCACCGGCAATCACAAAGCCGTCGCGGTTTTTGTCATAGGCGCGGCTGGCCGTCGCCGGTGTGTCATTATAATTGGCACTCATCGCGCCCATGGCGTCGAAAAGCACGGATAGCGCCCAATCCAATTCTTCGCCGCCACCGGCAAACATCACATCCTGCTTGCCCCATTGAATCATCTCCGTCGCATTGCCAATGCAATGAGAGGAGGTGGCGCAGGCCGATGAGATGGAATAATTAATGCCCTTAATGCCGAAAGGCGTCGCCAAAGTGGCGGAATTGGTGCTGCTCATGGCTTTCGGCACGGCAAACGGGCCGACCCGTTTCGGGCTGGCATTGCGCGCCGTATCGGCTGCGGCAATCAGCGCTTTGGTGGACGGGCCGCCCGAGCCCATAATCAGGCCGGTCATCGGGTTTTGAATGGTGTCGTCTTCCAGCCCGGCATCGGCAATGGCTTGCTGCATGGCGACATAATTCCACGCCGCGCCATCCCCCATAAAGCGGCGCACGCGTTTATCGATCGCCTCTTCAATATTCAAATCGGGTTGACCGGCGACTTGGCTGCGAAAGCCCAGCTCGGCAAAATCGGCCATCGCCGAAATGCCCGACTTGCCTTCAGCCAGTGCGGTTGAAACTTCTTGCACATTATTGCCGAGGCTCGACACAATGCCCATTCCGGTAATGGCGACGCGACGCATGGGCGCTCTCCTTAAGGTTTCAAATTACATTTGTTCGGGGCGGAACAGGCCGACCCGCAGGCCTTCGGCCTCGTAAATCATTTTATCATCGGCATAAAGGCGCGCATCGCCAATGCCCATAACCAGCTTGCCCGCCATAACGCGCTTCATATCAATTTCATAGCGCACCAGCGTGACATCGGGCATCACCTGACCGGTGAATTTAATCGACCCGCCCAGCGCCCGACCGCGGCCCGGATGGCCCAACCAGCCCAAATAAAAACCGATAAGCTGCCACATGGCATCAAGCCCCAAACAGCCCGGCATCACCGGGTCGGTTTTAAAATGGCAGTCAAAAAACCACAGCCCCGGATGAATATCCAATTCGGCTTCCATATGGCCCTTATCAAATGCCCCGCCTTCATCAAAAATCTTGGTGATGCGGTCAAACATCAGCATGGGCGGCGCGGGCAAGCGCGCATTGCCATCACCGAAAACCTCGCCATTACCGCAAGCGATCAGTTCGTCATAATTATATGAATTTTGCCGTGACATGTTTTTTCCCCTCTGGATTGGCGGCAAATTAGCACGCTTTTAGGGCGCATGCCATAAACATCGCGGTCTCTTCTTGGCCCCATTGGGCGGGCCTCTCGGCCCCTCCCTTGACCCACAAAGCCGCAATCTGTCTTTCTTGGACTGCTTTTAAA
>Ga0181418_1000588_pt1 | contig 12167 bp, 14 predicted proteins | sample 41SPOviralmetaG_FD_130143 | JGI IMG/M metagenome (GOLD analysis project Ga0181418, IMG submission 130143) | Marine viral communities from the oligotrophic San Pedro Time Series (SPOT) site, San Pedro Channel, CA, USA - 41 SPOT_SRF_2013-03-13 | ecosystem: Environmental > Aquatic > Marine > Strait...
CACCAGATATGGATGTAAGTGGTGAAAGCGATGAATTAAAAGCACTTGCTGGTGCTTTGTGGACAGATGAAGTAAAAAAAGCTTACGAAGATAGTAAGAAAGAAGATTAATTAACAAACAAGGAGTCGATAATGGCTAAAAAAGAAAAAGAAAAGCCAGTCTTGAATCTCGATGGTAAAGAATATGTAATCGAGGATATGACTGATTCACAAAAGGAACTAGCAAGAGAAGTTGCTATGTACCAAAATCATGTAAGTGATGTTCAGAATAAACTGAATACGAATGCTTTTATGCGTCAGCAATTAGTTGAGTGTGAAAAGGTATTTGTAGAAAAACATCAGAAAGGTGTAATGGAGCTTAAAAAAGCTTTAGAGCCTGAAGTGGTAGAGGCTGAAGTAAGCTGATGTTAATAAGGAAAAGTTCTCAGGGTCATGATTTACAGTTATATCGCAATACAACTCCTAGTTCTATTCGTACAAAGAAATACCCAGATGGTACAACAGAGACCCTGACTTATCCTTCTAGATATAAATACTTTTTAACATTTAATGGTGAAGTTATACAGAGAAGTGATAGTTGGGATACGATTGAACAGGCTTATGTTGACAAATGTGAAGATGAACACGGTGGGGGTACAGGAAGAATGTTAGTAGGTAAACATGAATTAGTAAATCACATGATACAATCCAAATGAAAAATCCTTTAGCAACATTAGTATCTTGGCAATACAACACAGGTCAATTAGATGGTTGGACTGCTTATCACTTAGCCGCTGGAGCTTTCTTATGTAAGGTATTTCAATGGTTAAGTTGGACAGACTTTTGGTGTGTGATGGGTGTATTTATTATAGGTGTGTTATGGGAAATTGTTGAGTGGCTTATTGAAGGTGATGAAGAAACCTATGGTACAAAAAAAGCATGGGCATATAATACTATGGCTGATATTATTGTTGAAACAGGAATTGCATGGTGGATGGTATTATGAACAAAGTAATAAAAAAATTAAAGAACGGAGATTTTAAAGTTGTACATACGAGTTATAGTATTCCTATTAGTTATGCTAGCAATTCACAGTTGCACAAGCCAAGGGTGGATAGTGGCAAACATACCAATAGGAGAAGAGGAAGAATTTACAAATACAGTGTTTATAGAGATTGTAGGTGCTGATTCAATTACACATTGGTATCATGGTCGTGTGTCTAGTCATTCTAATTGGTGCTACTTACATAATGATTGGGAAAAAGTCGAGGTCAAGTGAATGACAAACCAGATACCGCCAGAAGTTATCGTGCTACTGTGCTTGATGATAACGCCATTGTTAGCATTAACCTTAAGTGGCTTGGTCAAATTGCAGTTCTTATCGGAATGTTGGTCTATGGTTATTGGCAGATTGAAGAAAGGATTAGACGACTTGAAAATAGCGTTACTACTCAAACTGAACAAATTGGGAGCTTACTTGATAAGCATATCGTGGAGGAACGGGTTGAACGAGAAGAGCTGGCAGAAAAAGTAGCCTTCTATGAAAAGGAATTTAATATTAATCCATTAAGCTGGGGAAAGCGTAAGAAAAAATGAGTGAATTACAAGAGGCATTAATCAGGGAAAAAACTCTTGTATTGCTAGCGAGAAACCAAGGTAATCAAAAAAACATTAAAAGAATTATAGAACAATTTTTAAAATGCGTTAAGGGGTAAGAGTGGATTTTTTACAGTTATACGGTGAAGCGGGAATGATAGGCGTTGTAGGTGCAATGTTTGTATATTTAGTCGTGTCACTTAGTAATAAATCAGCACAACAACAAGAAACTCTTGAAAATCTAAAGGTAGAAAACAAGGGCCAGTCAGAGACCTTAGAAAATACAGAGGGTATGATTATCAAACTTATTACGAGATGGAATGCCAGTGATGATAAGCTAGATAGAAAATTTGATGCTCTTACAAAAGAGATTAACGACTTAGATAATCAAGTGTCTGAGATAAAAGGTTCACTTAGTAGAATAAACGGGAAGCACTAATGGATAGTTTAAAGGTAACAGGGTTAAGCACAAGCTTAGGAGTGGTATATTGGACAGATTTACTGTCTGGTGTTCTTATGTGTATAATGTTTTCAGTACAGATTTATTACTTATATTTAAAAACCAAGAAAATAAAGGAAAGTTAAATGAATATGAAAGAAATGCTAGTAAAACTAGCTGAAGAGCAAGCAGATAAGATGCAAGACGAAGCTATGAAGCATTTAGCATCTGATGAGTTTACAAAAAATTTAGCTACAAAAATTAACGATAAGGTAAATATACCTTGGATCAACGAAGAAAAAGAGCAGGAGCTTTTTGAAAAATTAGTTGATGTAATGACAGATATGTTAGAAGGTGTATTTAAAGGTAAATAATGCCTAAGCAGATATACAAAATTAATGATTGGTCTGGTGGTATAAATAACCGTAAAGACCCTAGGGATTTACCAGACAGGCAATATTCTTTTATTAAAAATATGTCTATTGATGCATTGGGAAAAATAAAAACTGCTGGTGGATTGTACAATCACATTGAAGACTCTGATGGCTCTACTAATTTAACTCAATACATTCCTTCTGTTGGTAATACGGTTTTAGGGGGTTTTGGATTGTTTTATTTTGAATCAGATCATAGTAAAGATGCAGATCAAACAATTACAGAGACTAAAAGCGGCACAACTTTAACTGTTGGTACAAGTGATGGTAATATAGCCTTTGTTCAGGTCGCTACAAATCCAGACGGTAGTACGCAAGCACCGGAGCAAGGAAGTGGTTTATAGATGCCAGTACCTTCAACTTCATACTTAAAGCTAGTAGGTGGTGTAACCTCTACCATAAGTACTATCTTTACCAGTAGTCTAATTAAGGTTGGTGATTTAGTAAAGATCACAGGTACAGAAGAAAATAATGGCATCTTTTTAGTTGCTCAGGTCGTAGATAATCTAAATAGTGGCTCTGGATTAGGTGGTACATTTACGGATAACACAAGGTCTTCCGCATTGCCTACCCCAACGACAACAATTATAATGGATGGTGCGAATACAAATATAACCGCTGGAATGTCTGTAAGCGGAACCCACATAAAAACCGGATCGTATGTTGCTTCAGTAACTCAGACAAGCGACCCTGCTACTTTTGAAATATCAGACCCAACATTATCAAACGTTTCCGGTGGAACAACTTTGACGTTTGGGGATAGGGATGTTTATTATGTATTAAAAGGAACTGGCATTACAAACGAAGACGATACCAGTGTTAATCCCACTATACGAGTTATTCGATCTACTGGTGATAAAATGTGTGCATTAGGCGAAAGAGGAACAAGCACGAATGCGGCTGGTGTAGATATTTGGTCTAATAACGCCACTACAGATTACACGGCTACAAACAATGGTTGGAGCAATAGAAAAATAAATCCAACACTAGCAGGTATAAACGGTGCTAAATATATTTACCACTTTGTAGATGAGGTTTTACGTGTGTGTGATACGGAAACCACCAATACAAGTATTATAAAATGGTTTGGGTATATACAAAGAAATCAATTTAATCACAACCTAGGTTTAACCTTTGCAGAATGGCAAGAACACTCAAGCGTGCTAAGATCACCGGAAACAAACAGTGCTAGTCTTACAATAGCATTTGGTCATACAACTCATGCGGCTGACACAGCAGGAGCTTATTTTCTTGAGGCTAGTAATAAATCAAGAGGAGTTGCTAGGAAATTAAGAAATGCAAGTGATACTGCTTTGTTATTGGATGGTGCTGTGAATGCAACCTCCAACTCTTTTATTTTTGACGATGGCACTAATGATGTTTTAGACCAAAACTTTGCTGGTGAATTAGTAACCGTTAATACAGACTATGATGTTAGACCAACAGAGATATTATTTTGTACGAAGCCTGCGGCTGGTTTAGCGGCTAATGTTCAATATGAAAGAGATTATGGCGGTTTAGGATCAGATAGTTACTCAAATAACGAAACACCTATACTAAGAAGAGGTGTAGGCTTTAATATAGGCGTTAGTGACGGTACAGCAGATGGTGATTGGGAAGGATTAACGTATGAATTTTATCAGAGCTTTTTATATGACGGTAATCAAGAATCCGTACCAGTTAGGATGGGAAACGGTGCGGCTACTATAGCGGCATTTACTCATGCTCACACAGCAGGTAAGTCTATGCGGGTTTCTGTATATGCTGACCTTTCTTATTCTGGACGAATATCTGGTGGTAGGGTATATATTAGAGAAGCAAATACGGATAATGAATTATCTTTACTTGTAGATATCGATATTGTAAAAGGAGTGCGAACCACTATAGATGGAGACCACGTAGCTTGGGTAGAAAATGCTACGGCAGTTGATAAAGGCTTTTGTGTAATTGCAGATGCTACAGGAAACGCAAGTAAGCCTAACCTAGACACCTACACAACAATTAATGGCTTTGCTCCAGATGTTAAGTATGTATCACTAGGTGGTGCAGGGGAATCTTACCAGTCGTCTGTTGTAGAAAATCGAAGGACTTTTATAGGAAACGTAAGGGTAATAGGATCGTCTGGAGAACTAGAGACGTTTGGTGATAGGATTATGTACAGCGAGATTAATAAATTTGATACAGTACTACCACATAACTTCATAGACGTTTCTAAGGGTGATTATGGGGTGTACACAGCTTTAGAAGCTTATGCCGATAGATTGATAGCCTTTAAACATAATCTTGTTCACATTATCAACATAGCAAGCCCTAGCCCAGCAGGCTGGTATTTAGAGGAAACAATTAAATATTCTGGTGTAAATAAAAATTTTAGTGTAACGAAAACAAAATACGGAATAGCATGGATTGCTGAAGATGGATGCTATATATATGACGGTCAAAAAGTAACCAACTTAATTAAAGATAAGGTTTCGGTCAGTAAGTCGTCTTACTTGGAAACAGGTGGAGATAAAACATGGAATGCTTGGTATAGGGGAACAGCTAATGTAAAAGACCCTATGATTGGGTACGACAGTATTAGTAATTCTTTAATAATTATGAGAAGCCCTAACGATTCCTCTGACAATTCAGATGAGGGTTGGATTTACGACTTTGATTCAGATGGGTGGGTGTTTCACGATCTAATCTTTGCGGATAGTAATCTTTATAGTAATTTTTCTACGGATTGGAATAACAATTTAATAGTGGCTACAGGCTCTAGTGTTTCAGATACAACAACCGATTTTAAAAAGTTCTTGCCTATTAGTCTTGCAAACGCAAGTCAGACATTTACTACAAGGGATTTAGATTTTGGGGAGCCGGGTATTATTAAAAAAATATATAAGGTTATTGTTACTTATAAATCTAGCGGTTCAGTAACAACGCCTTTTAAGTACGCTATTGACGGTAAGCAGAACTTTTCTGGTGGGGGTGGTGGTACATTTACAGGTAACTTAGTAGATACTAGTGGGGCATGGGATGTGGTGACTTTAACTCCATCTTCTACTATATCCTGTCAAAGTATTCAGATACAATTTTCAACATCTACATCTGGGGTGTATGAGTTTAATGATATTAGTGTAGAATATAGATACATTAGAAATAAAAATGTGACCTAATGGATAGGGATACGAGAAGAATACAAAACACAAAACAGGCTTCTGTAGAGTTTCAAGGTAAGCCTTCTTTAAATGGCATGGTAGAGGGGCAGATTGCTATTGAGAAGAAGTCAAATAGCCAGCTAGCAATATACAGAAAGAAGTTTGGTCAGTTGTGGAAATCGTATATGTCTAATAACGGAGATCAATATGTTGACAGAGCATTAACCGCTAACACATTAAAGTATTCACATAAGTTCGTAGACTATCGTGTTTTTATACACAATTTTGCTAAAGACTTAGATACAAATGAAACATTTTTACCTTGGGCTAGCACTACAGATTTAACAGCGAGTAGGGGTGATGTTGGTTTCTTAAGTCCATTTAAAATGCATTGCACAAAAATATTATTTAAAATACCGGGAATACAAGATAATAATGATAATATATTGTTTAAAATTAAAAAAATGGATAACGGAGATGACACGGTGGATGAAATTTGCAACTTTTCATATAATACAACTACCGTAGACCATACAATTATTACAATAAATGAGTCTGATTGGAATAACTCACCAGTTATTGAGCCTAATGATGTTGCCCTTATGTCAATCACTGCATCAGATACAGGTATCACTACAAGTTCTCAAGAGTTTTTTGTTTCATCAGTTTGGCGAGTAGAGGTGGAAATATGATAAAAGTTGTATTAAATTCAAAGGAATTATACCATGATTAAACATTCCCAACAATCAAAAGGCTTTATGCCTACAAAGTCCGGGCCTAATCTTAGTGGCTTTTATATGGGTAATTCAAGCAATCTTATGCAAATGTACCAAACCGGTGGACAGACGAGTAGAGGTGCGGCTATGTTAGCTCAAGCACAACAAAGACAAAGCGATGTAAGAAAGCTAGAATCCCAACAGAGAGCGGAGGCAAAAAGACAAGGTCGTGGAGGTTTATTTGGAAGCATTGGTGGATTGGCTGGTGGCTTACTGGGTTCAGCGGCATTAGGTGCTCTTGGAATAAGCACTGGTGGTTTAGGATTAGGATTAGCGGCTGGCTTAGGAACCGCTTTGGGTAAAAGAGCAGGTGAAGGTATTGGTGCTGGTAAGACAAGAAAAGCGGATACAACGGGAACTGTATATGGGCAACAATCTTTTCGAGATATAGAGCAAGCTAGTAGGGATTACACTAGAGGTATGGGTAAAAGAGCGTTGCTTGCTGGTGCGAAAGCAGGTCTTACTGCTGGATTAACTCCGGGTGGTGGCATATATGGAAAAGCAAAAAGTTTTGGTATAAGAAATATGCCAAAGCAGGCATTTCAAGGAGTTGCTCCTGTCGCAACTGATGTTCAAAACATAGTATCTACACCTATGTCTGCTGACCTGCCAAGTGCTATACCCGGAACAGAAGAAGCTTATTTGCAAAGCTTATCTGCAATGGATGCCTCTAACGTAGATAGCTTATCTGGTTTAATTGGTGGTGCTCAGGATTCGGCAGAAGCTTTAGCTAGTAGGTCGCAAGGCTTGGAATTTTTAGGTGAATCTGCGATGGGTGCACCTTTAGACCCTATAACATTTGGAGGAAGTTCTGGTATAGATGCTTCAGATACTGATCTTTTGGGATTACTTTATAGAAGTCAACAAGGCCCTTCTGAGTCTGGGGTTGGTTACAATAGAGGTTCTTTGTTAAATGAATTGTACTCTGCATCGCCATATCAAACTGATGTATTTGCAAGTAAACAAGACGGTGGCCTTATTGAATATCAATACGGTGGAGGAGTCGGTGGTATACAAAGTATTTTACAAGATGCTGGAATGTCAGTTAATTCAGAACAATTAGCTTTATTTGAGCAGTTTGATCCCACTTCTTTAAATAGATTAGCTGAGGGTTTGCAAGATAGTTTGCTTTCTGGAACCCAACAGGCACAACAGCAACAAGCTGGTATGGGATTTGCTGGTTCTGGTGCGGTACAGCAAGCACAGGCACAACAAAGAGAGGGTGCTATGGATCAGCTTGGGTCTGCACAAGCACAGGCGGCTAGGGATTTTGAATCTCAAACGCTAGGTCAAGCGGCTAGCATGATAAGCGAGGGGGCAGAGTTTAGAGATTACGTTCCTTCAGCGGCAAGTGCTCCAGCGACTACTGTGACAAGCCTGCCTACGGTCAATCAGGGGAATATATCTTTTAACGGGGTAACTTATGTTTGGGACAGTGCTAGTGGTAGCTATATTTCGCAACAGGAATATGAGGCAGATCAAGAAGGGCTTGACTATAGCGAATACGAAGACTACGGTTAAGGAGATTTTAAATGGCTAACGGCCTTAGAAGTATATATAGCAGAAGACAGCGTATGGCTCCCGGTCAATACGACAATCCCCTTGCAGACTTTTTAGATAGACTGCCAGATTATTTTAACGATTATCAGAGAAACCAATTAGCTCTTGAAAGACAGCAACTGGCAGATAAAAGATATGATGATTCTCAACAAATAGCAAAAGAACAAAGAATAAAAGAAGAAAATCGCTATCAAGCAAGGAAAGAACAACAAAATTTTACAAATGAAATTGCATTGATAAAGGAGTTGCCTGAGCCTGCAAGAGCAAAAGCTATGATAAGCTCAGAAAATGAAGATATTCAGGAAGCTGGTAGGGCTGTTGAAGAAGAATCTAATGCTTTTGATGCTATGTTAAAACCACCAGACCCATTTGCACCTACTAACGAACTATTAAGCTATTACAATAGCTTAGAAAACAACCCTAGCGTTAGAGGAAATAAATCTAGACTGGATCAAGTACGAGAAAGACAACGATCTGTTAAGAATAGTGCCTTGCAAGCTCAAGTTCAAGAGTGGTATAAATCAAATCAAAATGATCCTAATGCAAAAATTATTTTACAGCAGTCTCAATATGATCCATCTGGTGCTATAAAAAACATTACTAGTTTAAAAGACCCTAAGAAAAGAGAAATCATAGCAGATGCAAGTGGCTATAAACGCTATACAGATACGGGAGAAAGGGCCTTTCCTGATGTTGTAAAACAACCACCCCTTACTGCGGTTATTCGAGGATTAACATCTGCTTTGTCTTCGTTAGATAGAGAATTGACTTTTGGTAGGGCTGGGATGGATTCTGATGAAGTATTAGAAAAAGAAAGAGAGCGAGAAGCGTTATTAACTCAAATCAAAAGCTTAACTTTAGATAATCAAGCTGGTGGCTTAACAATGTCTCCAACCGGTTTATCTACAGCGGAATCTACCCGAACAACATTTCCCGGAATGAATCGGGCTTCAACGGAGTCTACTAAAATAAACATACCCGGTTTGAATTTTAATTAATGTATGAAAGAGCCCCTAGAGTCAATTTACAATGAAGTGTCCAAAAAATACAACCTTGGAACATTTGATGCCTTTTCGAGTGGGATGCAAGATTCCTCTAAGCGTAGAATTTTTTATGACTACATTGGTGACCAGTACAACCTTCCAAATTATGAATCTTTTGAGTTATTAGTATCGTCTCCAGAGCCCTTTGTAAACACGGATGATGTTTTCTTTAACGAAGAAAGTCCTCCCGTACCTCAAGAAACTCAAGCCCCACAAAGAAATGAACGTATTGATGCTTTGATAAAAGGACTTGAGGAGAATAAAAACAATCCTCAATATGTTATGAGGGCGTTGGATAATCCAGACCCTGAAAAAAGAATTAGTAAATTGATAGGTCAACCAAAATTTGCAATGGGGATACCTACTTCTGCAATTTTCCCAGATCAGGGGCAAGCTATCGGTTCTGACATCCCCCCTATAGCTGAAGAGGTAAAAAGACTAGAAGATCAAAGAAAAGAACTAGGATTACCTTTTACCCCTGACAGTAAAGATGTTGCAAGATTCTTTAACAAGAAAATGCTACATCAAGAAATGTCTAAAGAAATGAAAGCAGGAAAAAGTCCTAAGCAGGCTTACAATGAAGTGTTTTCTAAAGTTGGTGGCACTCCACCTAATATAGTCAATTTGGGAATGGAAAATTCTGTAACTGGTTCTGTTTTTAGGTCTATTGGCTTAGAGCAAGATGTTGATGTAAGTGACTATCCAGCTAGTAGATTAGAGCACATGGCATCAAGTGCAATATCAATGGTAATGCCTGTGGATGCGGCACTTTTTGCTTTTGGTGGTCAGCTAGGTAAGGTAAAGCAAGTAGGAAAGTATGCTGATGAAGCCGCTAATTTACTAGCGAAAAGAACAAGCATGACACTTCCTGAAGCTAGGGTGTTTACCAAAAACGCTTTTCAAAGAATTGTTGGTGGAGCTGGTGGATTCTCTAGTTTTGATGTGGGTGCTAACATCGCAGATCAAATAGAAACTACAGGTTCTGTAGACCCTATAGAGGCATTGCATGCACTTTTAAAAGGAACAGTAACGGGAACTACGGTTGGTTCTCTTGGTCTTGCTGGAACGATTGTTGGCAAGAGGGCTAGTGGTGAAATAGGTGCTAAGGCTGGTGAGTTTGCTGGTGAGGTTATTGGATTGGGAACTTTTCCAACATTATTAGCTGGAGAAGAATTAAAGTTTGACAATTACTTAGATGCGGCTGGTACTATTATAGGAATAAAAGCGATTAAATCGTTTACAAGCCCAAAGCAACAACAACAAGCTACAGAATCTATTGCTAGAGAATTAAAAAATATAGTAGAATCTACTGGTAAGCCTTTAGATGTAGTTGCAAACACTGCTGGTAGGCAGTTAAAAACTTCTTTAGAGTTAGCTATGGAGGGAAAAACACCTACTAAAGTAAATAGAGGTACGATAATACAAGAAATAGGAGCAGATGCAAAGCCTTCAGATGTCAACGTCCTTCAACCTGAAGGTCGTGGCATAAAACCTGTTAGTGAAAGAGTACAATTAAACCAAGAGATCAAAAGACTTGCTGAGGATATGAGTTCTTTAGAAAGAAATCGCTCTAATCAAAGAATCTTAGATGACTTGCAAATTCAAATAGATTCAAAGGTAGCTAGGTTAAATGAAATTGGTGTTGGTCAAGCAGAAATTAACACAAGTTTAAGACCTGATCTTACTAAGTTTTCTAAAAAATCGTTAAATAATCAATTTTCAAAGTCAGAGTTGATAGAATTTTTAGACTCTAAATTTGTTGAAGTATCTAATACCGATAGTAAAGCTCAGTTAGTAAATAAAATTTATAAAGTAAAGGACTCTCCAAGGACACCAGACACCATACACAGAGGAATATCTTTAACTCCCAAAACAACTCCGAGCACAGAGCAAGTTAGATTACAAATGAAGAGAAGGTCTCGTTCCGAACAGCAAAGATTAAATAAATACTATGATGAAACAGGGATTTTAAACAAACCTTTTACACCAGACCCAACATTAGAAGTATCACTACATCCTGCTGACGTAGGAAGAAGACAAGTTAGACAGATAGAAATAGATGCTAGGGAAAGAATTGCTGAGGAGGCTCAGAAAAGAGTTGGTAGCCAAGGAACTCAATTAGAGCTTTTACTTGAAACTTCTAGGTTACAAAGTCAACCTGTAAAAGTTAAATCTCTTGTAGAAGTTCCTGTAAATCCTACAAAGCAAATAGCTCCTGTAAAGGAAGTTGTTAAGCCACCAAAGCAAACAATAGAAGAGTTACCTGCAAAGGGAGCCTTTGAAAAAAAAGCAAAAGGGTATCTGCTACAGAAAGAGTATGCTGATTTAGATATAACGATTAGATCAAATGAACAAGCCTTGCAAAGTCAGTCCCTTACAGAAGTTCAAAGGAAACGCCTTGAGGTTTCCAATCAAAAAGCTAAAGAATTAAGAAGGGATGTTCAAGAAAGGGCAAATAGCGAAGGCATTGAATTGATGGCTTTTTTTGGAATACCAACTCCTAATATGCTTAAGAGATTGTTTGGATCAAGCAAAAAAAGACCTCAAAAGCATAGCGATGCTCAAGTAAATAAATTATATAATAGTGCAATGGAAAGGCTTAGTAAGAAAGAACAAGAAGATAGCAACATATCTTTTGTTACCCCGTCTACAAATAACCCACCAGTGACTAACAAAAGAAATCTAGTTACTAAATTTTATAATTATGTATTTTCAGATATGGTTGAGAGGGCCGCTAGTGTAGGGACTCAATCCTCTGTTCAGTCAGCAGATTTGGGTAGGAAAGTAATTGACAAGCAAAAGCAGGTAAGAGGTGAATTAGCACCAACTCTTGATAAGGTGTTAGAGCTTAGTGGTAAAGGATTTGGTGAAGGTGGTAAAGTAGTTAGGGAGCTTTCTGATTTTGTAGAAGTTGATATAGGTGGTAATAAAATTTTACAGTCAAATTTACATGGTAAAATTGAAGGTACGATTAAAACAAACCTTAAAGAAAAGCCTCTTATTGAATTGCAACGTGATTTAATAGAGGGAAGGGGTCGTATATTTGAACAAAACAATATTTACACAGAAGGGAAAGATGGCGTTGCCAGACCTTTTAAGGTTATAGGTAGAGAAATTGCACCTAGAATTATGTCTAATGAATTTTACGCTATATTAGGTAAGGGTTCAGGATCAAAAGAATTTACAGAAATGGTTTCTAAG
>Ga0181418_1000594_pt1 | contig 12109 bp, 13 predicted proteins | sample 41SPOviralmetaG_FD_130143 | JGI IMG/M metagenome (GOLD analysis project Ga0181418, IMG submission 130143) | Marine viral communities from the oligotrophic San Pedro Time Series (SPOT) site, San Pedro Channel, CA, USA - 41 SPOT_SRF_2013-03-13 | ecosystem: Environmental > Aquatic > Marine > Strait...
CACCAGCGGAAGATCCATTACCATTTCCATTGCCACCTTTCTTTGCTGCCTGAACACCAAAAGTCGCAAGCACTCCGGTAAAGACACTCGCGATAAAAGTTGGATCTAGTTTTTGCTCTGGAATACCGAGTACAGGTGGTAACTGGATGTACGCCAACGTGAGTATTCCGCCGCTCCAAACAAGGATGCCAAGCCTAACAAAAGTAGACAGAATATCAAGTTGTTCTTCTTTGTCACTTGCTGCCTCCTTCATCTTCCCAAGAATACCTTTCTTCTTGGGATCTTCCTTCTTGACTTCTTCAGACATTAACTGCACACAAGGCAGCTTTATTTATGGTTCAAGTATCTCAACACTGATATTACAATTTTTTAATTCATTGTATTTTCTACACAGAACATCACTTGACTGATGTTCCCAACGATGATATGCACTTTTTAAGTTTTGAAAGTAATCAGTTCCACCGCAACCGACCATTTGATCGGCAACGATAGTCTTGATTAACACATCTCTCGTGATATGTGTCATATGTGAATAATTGGTTTCCCAACAACAAATCCTAAATTACAAGACTGAAAAGATTATCACAGGATTTGTCTTGGATGACTACCCGATTTATCTTGGGATTTTATTATTTAGTAAGATAACCATTTTCAACTAACCACTCACGGGTCTTTGGAGTCGGATCATAATCAGACCACATAGTACCTGCAGCACAAGATTGAAGTGCCCTCATAGTCATGTTTTCAGTTTTACCTGCCCAGGTTGCTTCCTTCTCCCAAGGAATAGCAGCGGGTTGTAATACATAGGCTCTCCGTGCCATCTCTTGCCACATCTCAGGGACAGAATCCTCAGGCATAATGATAGCAATCATACTGTTATCAATGGTGCCTGCCATGCAGTCTTGTGCAGCGTGCCATCCTTCGTGACGCATTACACTCATCAATACGTGAGGACGCTTCATGAATGTTTTGTTTAGAAAGAAGTTATTACTTACCGTATGATAAACTCCACGATGTCCTACTGGGAAATATTTTTCATCTGCTAGAAACACGTTAACTCCGACCTGGTTAAGGGCGACAAGCATAGAGTTGAATTCGTTAGCAACAGAATAAAAATCGTCAGTATTGGGATACTCACTAGAAACATCCAAAAGACTGAAGACCTCTTTAACTTCATCCTTACACTCTCTGAGTAACATACATCCCATCGAATGATTGGTATAATATTCGTTATCTTTTAGGGGGTCTGAAAGGGCAGGTAGGGCAACCGCCGCCGCAGCAACCAGTGAGGCAATAATTTTTTTCATAGTTTAAAATACTTGTTATAAAGAGCAGATGCTTCAAGATGTTTACCGTGGTTTGTAAGATATTTAATTCTTTCAAGAATTTTTCTCTTAAAGATTTTAGATGTTTCCTCCATCCTCATCTCCTATGTATTCTAATGATACTACGTCATGATCCTCAGTGTCTGGATTTAACCATTCAGCAAATTCTTGTTGAATAGAATAAGCATCTTCGAGTACATCAATTAATTGATCTTCTGAAGGATCTTCAAGTAAAGTATTAACACGAGTAATTGACCAATTATGGATTACCCAAAGAGTTTGCTCTAAAGTTTCCATAATCTTTTCGCATATAGCGTCCTAGAATGTTACTATTATAGTACGCAGGAGCTCCGTCGTCAAGTGCCTCAGATAATACATTGTTAAGAAACAATTGTTTTGTTTCTTCAAAGTTACAAGTACCTTTGGTTTTATGTAAACTCAATATTTCTCTACTGAAGATCTCTTTACCATATTTTTTTACATCATCTTTCAATTCAGGACAAGATCCATAATATTTTTTCCAATCAGATTCTTGTTTTACTTTTCGTTTTTTACCTGGTGGTGTTCTAAATGACCAAAAATACTTTCTCCCAATGTACTGTCGTGTGTTTGAGAGATTGGTAATTTTATAAACAAAACCAAAGTAGTCCCCAACATCATCAGTATCAAAAGTTCGTTCCAGGTATAACCAAGGATTTTCATAACTCATGTATAACTCATACTATTGTATTATATGAGCTATTATTTATCTTCAAACCTAACAAACCAACTCTACTCATGGAATCAAGTATTGTCAAGCCCTTGATAAATAATCAATAAAGTCATATAATATGGCAGTCTACGTTAATAATATTACTCTCAACACAGGAGAATATTTTTCCAGAGATTTTTATCTGGATAATATTAATGGCACCCCATTAAATCTGTCTGGGTATACGGCAGCATCTCAAATGAGAAAACACCCAGAAAGTGTCAATGCAACAGCAGATTTTAATGTTGGGTTTATAGACAGAGCGAACGGAAGAATAAGAGTATCTTTAGCAACTACAACAACAAGATTAGTAAAACCTGGACGCTATGTTTGGGATGTGATGTTCACTGAAGTACCAGGATCTTCATCAAATGCTGGAGTTTGGTCAACTCTTGATGCAAACAATTCGGGATCATATAGAGGTTTCACAATCAGTGCTTGGTCTTCATTTATGAATACCTATGCGTATTCTAGAGTTCCACAATCAGGATCATTAAGTTCTCAACCAGATCCATACGGTGTAAAAACAGATTCTTATGTTGTTAACTTCCCATATACGGGAGCATATCAAATAGAAGCTGCTGCTGATAACGTTGGAACAGTTACTATTAATAGTACAACTTTCAACGCAGTTAATTATAGTGACACCAATGTTGGAGTAGGTAGTATATCTTTATCGAAGGGTAATCATACAGTTACACTTACACAACAAAATACTCAATCGGGAACAGATAATTTTGCAGATAACCCAGTTGGTTTGGCAGTAAGTATCACATATATTGGTGGAACTTCTCCAGGTAAGAAGAGTATTGTTATAGAAGGCAATGTATTAGCAACACCAGATATCACACCAACTTGTGTGAAAACTGATTACACTTACGATAGATTGGGTGTTATCATTGAAACATCATCTGCTGCTGGATCATCACCTGCAGTAAGTGGTCACGATAATATTGGTATTGATGATATCACCGATTATGGTGTTGTTCATATGGGCGTGAACTTCAATCAATGCAGTATGTTTGATGCTGGCAGTAGCACTACAAGAGACTTACTTGAGGATGCTTCTTCTTTATCTAAAATTAATTCCTATATTCAAGCTGGTGGTGTTATTTGGTTAAACACTGAATGGTGGAATGGTGCCGCCACTGGAAGATCTTGTTCTGATAGAGATAATATCAATGCAATGCTTACACTGCTAGGCACAGAAATAAGGACTACTGTGGACCAAGCATTTATTGGTAATGCTGATAGGTCATCTGAAGTTAGTATAATTAATAGTGGATTCCCACTCACAGAAAATCACAATGCTTCCGTAATATTCACAGGAGGAACTCCCGTATATACAATCGAAAGTGGAAACAAAGTATTATCCACTTACGAAAAAATAGGTCAAGGTATTTTGTTTGTTCAGGGTGATAGTAATATCTTCCCTGGTCCAGCATATCCAGAAACTTATTATAATGCCCTTCGTTCTCTGGTTCTAAATAGTTAGAAAAAATGTCGGCAGTATACGTTCATAATATTACTATAGATAGTGGTACCGACTATGACCAAGAATATGATATGTTTGAGGTCGGTGGTAAGGTTGTAAATCTTAGTAACTATTCTGCTGCTGCACAAATAAGAAAGCATAGAGGAAGTGCAACTTCTACTAGTTTTGTTATAGGTTTTACTGACAGAGTAAATGGTAAAATTAATCTTACTATTCCCAACTACACCACAGCAAAACTTAAACCTGGAAGATATATTTACGATATTCTTTTTACAAAACCAAATGGTGGTAAGGAAATCGTTCTTGAGGGTAGTGTAAGAGTTAGAGCAGGCATTTCAACTGGTTGCTCATTCTCAACTCCCAGTAGTGCTCAGAGACTTTGTATTGGTGTGATTGATGAAAGTGATAGTCAATCAGTATCTGGAATGTCTACAAAATGGGCACAGTTTAGATCTACATATCCAAATAGAATATTCTACCTACTACAACCAACCACAGTTGGTTTTGGTGTGAGTGTCAATAATACAAATTATAATACGTTGAGATGCCCAAGTAACTTCTTGACAGAAACCACCGTAAACGTTCCACCTCTTATCTGATATGTCACAGCAAGGATTTCCTGGAAATTTCATAATGCCAGACAATAATGCAGATTTTAGTTATAGTAATCTCATTGTAAGTAAAACTGCTATAGAATCTGCTGCACAAGAATTTTCCAACGATGCATTCAATAATGAATTTTCTGATCCTAACGTATCTGACAGTTTAAGAACTCAAGCTAATGGACTTGCAACAGCTGCTTTAATGTTGGCACAATATTATATTCAACAAATTACTTATCAACTTCCTAATGGTCCAGGAACACCAGGAAATCCTATAGAAGTTCCATATGATGATGAAGTTAAATGTAAATTTATACAATCATTAGGATCAAATCCATCTGCGTCTGGTTTATTTGGAAATTATAATGCATTCTCTAGAAATTTAGATGGTGTTGCAAATGTGTTTCATAATCTAGGTAGAAAGAAGGGTGCTTTTAACTGGAAAGCAAATGGGGATTTGGAAATAATAGACACCTATGTATTCACCGGAATGGATGATCTTGGTGCTGCGCCAACACTTGATCAAAGAAAAAGTGTTCAGGGATTTTTTAATTGGTTGGTAAAATATTTTATTGGTCTTGCTGTCGGAGCACCTTTGGTGCCGCTTGCAATACAAAAAGGTGTTCAAAATAATATATCAAAACTACTATATTGGGCATTTGGAGTTTATGGAGATGACGCTTCAATAACACAAAATTTTAATCTTTTCAGATGGGCAGAAGTATTTGGAGTCAATGTTACTAACATTGGTGCAATAGAACAAATGGAGTTCAAAGTTACATTCACACCATTAGAAATATGCAAATGTAACAAAGAATTATTTCTTGCAGCAATACGTGATGGTTTAATTCCATTTTCAGTATTATCAACTATTCCATTGGATGGTACTTGTGGATTTGAATGTGCATCTCGTCCTGTTGGTGCCGGACCCGATGCACTTGGGTTCTTACAAAATTATCTACCTGAAAATAGAGTTCTGTCTACATCTACAAGTGGGTGGACGTTCGGTGGTGGCGGTAACTATCCAAAACCATTTACAAGTTTTGCTCAAAGAGTTCAAGAGGCAAATGATATTCACGGACCATATGCGATGGTTGACTTTGGTAAATTTTCAGATGGAACAAGTAATAGGATATCGGGAAGAATTAACTATCTAAGTATTGTATGTGCTGGAGCACCAAACGAAGTTGGATTTATTCACGTAGACTGGTATAATGCAGATCAACCAAAACCAGCAGCATATGGAAATAATCTAAGTAAAGCAGAATGGTGGGAACAATGTGATAAACGCAAATATCAATTTAGATATGGTCATTTGCCCGGATTTCCTTATGTAACTGTTGAAGTAGCTGTAGCATCATATGCTGAAGCAAACCCAGCGTTTTATAATCCAGATATACCTCTAGGTAATGCGATTGCTGATCATACATTATTATTGGGTCCAGTTATGTTTGCAGCAATGAGAGGATTCTGATATGCCATTTCCAAATAGTACGAATAGAAATAGTTTCAAATCTTTTCTGAGAGCACAAAGAAAAAAATTCACTAGCGGAATACAAACTTGTCTGCTAGGCGAAATGACTGGTGCAATGGTATCAGTTGCATCTGGAATTAATACTAATCAAGTTCTTAATGTAATACTTTTTACTAGTGGAGAACAGGTTGGTGTAGATACAATATTCTCCAACAATGAATTATTCTATGTTCCAGCAATGGAAGGAGATTTTATAAATCTCGGAATTGGTACTGATGGAGATCCAAATAGATCATCTTATGAACTAGAATTTATTGGAGATGGTGTTGGTGTAAAATATGGTGATAGAACTTATGGTCTAAATGATACTATTAGTCTTGGTACCGATTCCTCTCTAACAGTTCTCGGTCTTGGTGGAGGTTTATTTCAATCTGGAAATGCCCCAACATATTCTATAGTTGGATCTGCAACTACAATTCAGGAAGGTGGTACTGTAGATTTTACAGTCAATACGACTAATGTAGGATCTGGAACTACTCTTTATTATAATATTGTTGGTAATGTTTCATCAACAGATTTTGCTGATAACTTATTAGTAGGTTCTTTTGAAGTTCATAGTGGTATTGGCACAATTACCAAAATTGCTGCAAATGATATTGACAATGAAATTACTGAAGGATTTATAGTTAATATTTCAACAGGATCTACAACTGGAGGGATTGTAACATCATCAACTCCTGCAACACATATAGTTAATCTTGGACCTCCATCATATACAATATCTGAAAGTGCCACCTCAGTAAACGAAGGAAGTTCTGTAAGTTTTACTGTCAATACAGTAAATGCAACAGGAACTTTATATTACAGCACAGGTGGAACTGCCAGTGCTGCAGATTTCTCTAATAACTCATTATCAGGATCCTTTAGTCTTGTAAGCACTGGGTCCACAACTGGTATTGCAACCTTTGTAAGATCCATTGCAACTGACTTTGATACCGAATCTGGTGAAGTCTTTAATATTGTTATTCGCACAGGTTCTGTATCGGGAACAGCAGTTACAACAAGTTCTAATATTACAATCGGTGATACTGTACCATCAGTTACGATTACAGAATCAGCAACATCAGTTGATGAAGGTGGTTCAGTAACATTCACTATATCTGGTTCTAATATACCAAATGGGACATATTACTACACCATATATGAAGAAGAAGGAACTATTGCATCTACAGATTTCAATCCCGCAAATCTAGATGGTTCCTTTACTGTCAATAATAATAGTGGGTCTCTCACTATTACTCTAGCAGAAGATTTAGCAACTGAAGGGACTGATAAGTTTAGAATTCAAATTAGAAGAGATTCTATCAGTGGAAATATAATTGCTACATCAAATACAATCACAGTTGGTGATACTTCTCAGGGTGTTGGTTCCAATTCTAGCGGTAAGACCTTTGGTCCTGTTCAGGTTAATAGAGATGATAGTAATCCAGGATATGAATCTGACTGGTATGCAATTGCAAACTTAGATCAAATTCCTGATGGTTCTTCGATTGCATTGTTCATTGATACTTCTGGTAGTATGACTATGGCAACTGTTCAGGCATCTTATGATAAATTACTTGCAAAACTCAATGCAAGAGGAATTACCATTACTACAGTAACAAATTCTAACGAAGATTGGATTACTCCGTTCTTGGTTGACCTTCCATAAATATTTAAAAAACGATGGCAATAACATACGTCAGTAATCTGGTCATCTATACTGGAACAGACTTTGATCAAACGTTCGTTTTAGAAGATGCTCAGTCTAATAGTGTAAAAGACTTGACTGGATTTAATGGATGTGCTCAGATGAAAAGGTATGAGTCGTCCTTAAAGACTGCAGACTTTACCATTGCTTTTGCTAACGATAGAAAAACAGGTAGAGTTACAATATCTCTTCTTGCGGCAGATACTGCAAATCTAAAACCAGGAAAATATTTTTACGATCTAATATTAAACAGTCCTGCTGGATCTACTACAAGAGCAGTAGAGGGGACTATTTTAGTTAAGAAATCAGTTACGAGATAAATGCTTTGATAAAATCATCATCAAGTTGTTTGAAGACATATTCTGCTTCTTCAACAGATGATGCATGACCTTCAGAAATTAGTTTGTCAATAGCATACTCATAAGAATTATTTACACCACCAGTAACTCCATCTCTACTCTGACGGCTCCTATCATAAGTACCAAAACTAAATCTTTCTTTTTTTCTTGATGGTTTTTTTACTTCAGGTGTTACTTGAGTTTGTGGCACTCTAGTTTGTGGTACTCTAGTTTCTGGTGCTGTATTTTTTGGTGCTGGTCTCGCAAATTCTGGACCACCAACCTCATCACCTATTTTAATTTCAGATCCATCAGAAGTAAAGTTATCTTGATCTGCCTTTTTATCAGGATCAGTTTTTCGTGGTTTTACTTCTGGAGTTTTTACTTCTGTAGGTTCTACTTTAGTTTCTGTGGGTTTTACTTCTGTAGGTTTTACTACAGGTACGTCACCCGCTCGATTATTAATTAAACCTACGCCTAAGCCAACACCAACACCTGTTGTAATCAACGTATTTTTTATTTTTGGACCAACTGGTGTTTTTGGTGTTACTGGTGCTGCTGGTGGTGATGCTGCTGCAGGTGCAGGTGCTGCTACTGGTGTAGGTTCAGGTGTAGGTCGATAAGTAGAAGACCCAGGTCTTACTTGTGTTAGTTTATCCGGTTGCCATTTCGTTGGATTTTTTTTTGCTGCGTTGGGTAATCTTTTTGCAAGTGTATTGTAGAGATTTCTTTGCGCTGGCGTGGGATTTGTCAGAGCAGCAAGTTCCTTGATCTTAGCAGCATTCCTTGATCTTAGAGCAAGATTTCTAGTTATTGGGTTTGTTACAAACTTAGCAGCAGTCTTAAGTCCTTGCCAAGCTCTTGAACCATATTGGATAACCTTCAATGCACCTTCATTAAGTTCTATAAAATCTGGATCTTTTCTATTAATATCAACATATTCCAAAGATTCTAAAATAAATTCAACTTCTTCTTCATTATCATTAGACCAAAATTCTACAATCTCTTCATTCGTATAACCTGCTTTAAGCAACGAATATGATGTTTCATAAAATACTTTTTCATCTTCAGTAAGATTATAATACATTTCTGCCAATAAAACTTATCTTATTATTTATGATTATTTTAGAACACATTTGTTTGTAGCTCGCACATACCTATGAGTCTTGTAATTGCAATAAGGATTTCCTGTATCTGTTTTAGGTCCTGTAGGATCTTTAGGTTTAGGATCTTCAGGTTTAGGATCTTTAGGATCAGGAGTTGGTGTGCTAGATGAATTCTTATCTCTACTCTGTATATACTGATCTATTTTAGGACCAACAATTGGTATATTTCCAGTAAAATCTGATACTTGTTTCGATTTACCCGCTTTCTCAAGTGCCCATGGAACTACTTGAGAAAGAGTCACACCCAATCCGGCACCGTATCCGAGACCCTTAGCAGTATTGCCTGCTATTTTTAAACCATTCCACGCTGCTCCCCAAAATTCATATAAATTATCTCTCGCTGTATTTGACTCAACAACAAATTGCTTATATGTTTTCATATCTACTATCTTTTTAAATATTTATAATTACTCCTTGTATGCATCATACCCATTATAATCCCCAAACATAAAACCATCGGACAGGGCAGCCTCCCTGTACGATGCATATGCGTCTTTTAATTGTGTTTTCTTTGAAGGAGGAGGTGGAGTAAGAGGTTCTATCTCATCCATCTCCCTCCAAACTTCCTCAAAGTTGGAATCCCGAGAAGGTATCTTTTTTGACATCTTGCTTAATTCCTCCGACGATGTAAGACTCAACCTCAGTCTCCTGAGGAGCGACCTGAAGACCCTTCGACGAAATCCAATGTTCCGTCCAGGGGAGTGGGTTATTCTTTGCGGGTATGTCATAGATAGGTTTTAATCCAATTGCTTTCATTCTACGGTTGGCAATCCACTCAACATACTGCTGCAGCAGTTTATCATTGAGACCAATCATAGATCCATCTTTGAACAGATATTCTGCCCAGAGTTTTTCTTGGTTAACACAGTTATCAAAAGCACTGACTAACCACTTTTCTTCTTCTTTGAAGATCTTTGCCATATCAGGATCATCACCTTCTCTCCACTTCTTCAGAATATTCTGAGTAATGGCAAGATGCTGATTCTCATCTCTGGCAATCAGTGAGATGATTTTTGCACTTCCTTCCATAAGTTTGAGTTCGCCAAAAGCAAAACTGCACGCAAATGATACGTAAAAACGAATACCTTCAAGAATATTAACGTTTGCAACTGCTCTGAAGAGTTTGCGCTTAAGTTCATATCTTGCATCTTGTGCATAGGTGATTCCTTCTAGAGCGTGTGACCATTGGTTAGAATTATCATAATGATGAGCAGCATTAATGAATTCATTATATGCCTGTGTAACTGTAGTAGCACGTTCTACAATACGGTTATCATTTAGAATATGATCAAACACATCTGAGGGATCTGGATAGATGTTCTTAATGATATGTGTGTAAGAACGACTATGAATCATCTCCATGAATCCCCAGACCTCCATACACGCTTCCAATTCAGGAAGAGAGCAATAAGGAATGAATGCCATACCAGGACCACGCCCCTGTACAGAATCCAACATAATCTGATACTTCAAATTAGAAGTAAAGATATGCTTTTGTTCTGGACGAAGAGTTTGATAGTCTGAACGATCTTTCTGGAGAGATACCTCTTCAGGTCTCCAGAAGTATCCTAATTGTTGTGTGGTGAGTTTATCAAAGATTGGATACTTATAAGAATCGTATCTTTGAATACCCAAAGGTTTACCAAAGAACATTGGTTGCTTTTTGGTATCATATTCTTCTGCATTAAAAACAGTCATGGATTCGACCACTGGTCTTTCCTCATTGTTCGTCTTAAATTTTACAAGACTCACAGTCTTCCTCCTCGGCGTTTTCTAGTTGAGCGATTAATGTTTCAAGACTTTCTTTGGAATCATCTGTAATTTCATCAGTCTTGAAATCGTATGTGTTTTGATAATATGAAGTCTTCCAACCGTATTTGTATGTAGTTAGAAGATCTTGTGCCATTACTGAAACTGGAACTTCATTGTCTGGATAGTTCTCTGGATTATAACTCCAATTACCACTAATTGCTTGGTCAAAAAACTTTTGCATTATAGCAACAATATTAATATACCCAGCGTTGCTAGGCATATCCCACAGAAGGGTATAACTATTTTTAAGAGTCGCGTATTGCGGAACAATCTGTTTGAGTGGTCCTTTTTTGCTTTTCTTAATGGACAGATATCCTCTAGGTGGTTCAATTCCATTTGTTGCGTTTGACACAACGGAACTGCTCTCCGATGGCATCTGAGCAGACAATGTTGAGTTCCTAACTCCGTGGGTAAGTACCCTTTGTCGAAGATTTTCCCAATCATAGTGAAGCTCATTTGGAATTATTTCATCCACATCATGTTTATATGTATCGATTGGAAGAATTCCATTTCCATACTTGGTTCGGTTACTGTATTCACAGGCACCTTTTTCTTCTGCCAAATCTACTGTAGCAGAAATTAGATAATATTGGAAAGACTCTGTAAGGTCGTGTACGAGTTTCCAGGCACCTGGATCACCGTATGATTGCCCGTGTTTGGCGAGGTAATGAGCAAGACCGATGAAACCAACACCGAGAGATCTCCGCGCTCTAGTAGCGATTTCTGCTGCTCTGACGGGGTATCCTTGGAGATCAATGAGTTCATCCAAACTCCGAACAGCAAGATCACAAAGACTTTGAAGATCTTCCAGATCCCTAATTTTTCCAATATTAATAGCACTAAGTATGCAGAGAGCAATTTCTCCGTTTTCATCATCAATATGTTGCAATGGTTTAGTAGGAAGAGTTATCTCTTGACAAAGATTACTCATCTCAACCTTATCAATAAAAGATGAGTGAGTATTGCAATGGTCGATATTCATAATGTAGAGACGACCAGTCTCTGCTCGTTCTTTTAGAATATCTAAGAAAAGATCTTGTGCCCCGATAGTTTTTCTTGGAGTAAACTCATCTGATTCATAACGTACATAGAGATCGTCAAATGTATCAGTACCAAAAGCATCATAAAGACCTGGTACGTCATGCGGTGAGAATAAGCTAATTTCTGCATTCTGGATGAAACGTTCATAGAACAACTTAGATATTTGAATAGAATAATCTAATTTACGAACACGATTGTCCTCAGTTCCTTTATTATTTTTAAGAACTAGGATGTCTTCGATTTCTTGGTGCCAGATAGGAAAGTGAACTGTAGCAGAACCACCTCTAACACCATTTTGAGTACAACATCTTACAGTTGATTCATATTTTTTCAGAAATGGTATGACTCCTGTATG
>Ga0181418_1000597_pt1 | contig 12100 bp, 18 predicted proteins | sample 41SPOviralmetaG_FD_130143 | JGI IMG/M metagenome (GOLD analysis project Ga0181418, IMG submission 130143) | Marine viral communities from the oligotrophic San Pedro Time Series (SPOT) site, San Pedro Channel, CA, USA - 41 SPOT_SRF_2013-03-13 | ecosystem: Environmental > Aquatic > Marine > Strait...
CGCGTCTTCCAATACTTCGGCTGTGACGATGGCTGGTGTCCTGTTACTGACTACGTAGACATGACCACCGCAGCCCGTCGCCTCCGTCTCCGACGCTCATGCCGTGGCTACATGCACATCTACAGCATCCGACGCAAGCACTCCGACCGTAACCTAGACCTGTCAGACCTGCCCTTTGCATTCAGTGCACAGTGAAACCACTGCTAGCCCTATCTGCTGCCCTTGTAGCCCTTGCTATCTGGACGGACTACATGACAGCCCTAAGCTGTACAGACAACACTGACAAGACCTACCAGGAGTGCAACCGATGACCACCGCCAACACGCAACAAATCAACTGGTGGGTAACTGCCGGAACATTACGCGCAGCCTTTACGCAAGACAAGCGAGCTGATGGTACTACTTACTGGTGTCTCACCGAACAAGCCCGCCAAACTGTTGATGATTTGACTTCGTGGCTTATGGATCTACACGACGACGAACTGCCCAATGATTGGAGATATGAAACCATTGTCAACATCTGCGATGCGTTGATGGATGTTGATGATTTAAAAGATTATGAATGTACATATGATTTAGCGGCAGGAATTGCGGATAACTTAACTGATATATATAACCACAATTTGTTTCGATGGTATGCTGACCAACCTGGTCGAGTTAGTTACATCGAAGATGCAGTATCTGAAGGGTTAATTCACACTGACTCTGACACAATCGCTCGCTTGACTATTGGTCAGAATGAATGCATACGGTTTATGTGTGATAGAATCATTGGCAGATTAACTGCCGCTAAGTAACATCAACCCGGCAACATTTCAAGCCGGGTATTTTTTCTGTCCTTCACAATCACATCCCATGGACGCAGCCCTGAAACTACTACAGCACGCCCGAACAGTCAGTGACGGCACACACCTCGCTGTCTACGAAATCAAACAAGTGTATGGCAGACCCTTGGCTTATCCAGTCAATGACCAAGCTGAAACATTCCAAGGACTCACATGTAGCAAAACATTAAGACCACATGACATAGCAAAGATCGAATCCCTAGGCTTCAGTGTGGTCACTATCCACGGTGAGCGTCTTAAAGCTAGCATGGTGGGCTAATGAACTTTACCAAGTGGTTTATCAAGTACGCAGGTAAGATCCGTACAACAGGTCATCATTCGAATGGGCATGTTACTGTACATGCTGTGTCAGCAAACCATGCCATAACCTTGGCAATGGTAGAAATACCTAAAGAACTTAGTACAGTACAGATAACAACTGTACACAAACTTGAGTAACACAGCAAACCGTATCAATCATTGGTACACCAATCCAGACGTGTACATAGCCAAGGCTAAAGAACGTGCACGTCTTGCACTGACCGACTCAACCATTCCACTATCCACCCTCGAAAGGAGTTTTTATGACTGTTTCAGCAGACTTGAAAACAAAACTAAGATCATGCGACACAATGAAACAAATCATAACAACAATAATAGATGAATGTTGGTTTGATTGGCAACAAGAGGAGGCACTTAAATGGGCTGATCACAATGTAACATTGCAAGAGTTTATGAATGAATGCTAATTACTTTACAGCTAAGGGTTTATGGATTGAACGAAAGCGAAACCGTGAAGGTCCTCCAATCACTTACACCGTATGGAAACCGAACACGTCACGTGGTTTCGTAAACACCAAGCAAGCTTTAAAGTTCATAGCATGGCCTAGTAGTACACCTACAGGGGACGCCTTGCGGGAATGGTTCAACAGCTTCAAGGAAAAGGACGCAACAGCACAATCCACAGATTTAGATGCTGAAAGGGTAAAAGCTGAAGGGTTTGGTCCTGAAGCTCATGAACAAGAGCCAAACGAAGAAACCAGGATGATCACCTAAGCATCGCTAGATGTAACTCATGGACGCACCCTCGCTTTGGCGGGGGTTTTTTATTGTCAAGAGGATAATTCTGTAGACAAAACGAAGAAGCACAGAAAAATAGATCTAGGTTGTGTGTTGTGCCACTTAATATAGTGGTTAGGTTGCACCACAGTTGGTACTGACTATCTTGTAAGAGCAGAGGGGGCTTAGCCCAATCTTTGCAGAACCTGGACAATTGAAAACGTTTCTTTCACAATCACGTATCAGAACGTGTCCAATTTTTATGGAGGCCATTTGACACCAGATGAAAAAGAAAAAGCGTTGGATGAAGACTTTTTCATCCGTAATGCAATCCATTGTTGGTTGTATTACTTCGACGAAAAACACAAATGGCACTCCATTTATAAGGACTTGGGAAAACGGGAATCCTTCATCGGAAAACCTGAACCACCCAAGCCTCGACGGGCTAGACGAGCTACACGAAAACCAACTAAAGGGGTATGAAGTTTGTCTAAGTGACGAGGACATTTACATCCTCGCCGCCAGTGCTGAGGACGCCGCTTGGTATGCCTTAGAACTGTCCAATGACAAACACTCAGAACTCTTAGACGTACGGTTAATCGATGAGTAAGTATTTCCCAAATAAATGGAAAAAGTACGCAGATATCCCAGCCGATAAATTTCAACCACTCTATTACGAAGACGTGATGGAGTGGAAGATAGCTGGCTGGGAGCTTCCCATGGACGTAGCCTGTGTCATCCGCGCAAGGAATCTTGAAAACAGCAAAATAACTGAACATGTGTACAAACGCATGTCTTACGCTGAAAACAAGATTCGTCAATACATGAATTACAAAACGCACGAACTTATAGTTTGCGCTGAAGAGGCGCTGTACTACGTGCACCCAGAGCTTTCATTAGAGGATACTGATTATGGTGACTGATTTGCAAATTGCAAGGCTCATCATTGACCTAGATAAACATCCGCACAAAGAAGAAATCATTGAGTTGATGCACGAGCAAATCGATGACATGAACTCAGTCAAGTATTTACGTAAGGATGCCGACACCATTTGAAATCGACCAACAAATTGCCCTTGAAAGAGAACAAATCCGACAAGGTCTTGGACATTTACGATCAAACACAAGCAAACTTGAGGAAAAAAGTTATGCAAGTTCTTCAGTGTACGGGGTGGCTTCTATTGGTGAGCTTCTCCCTCATGTGGTGGGTCGTATTGAGTCAACTCGTCACCGGATAACAAAAGGACACGCGGGTGCTGCCTTCAAAGAAATCTACGAGCACCTCAAAGATTTAGAAGCGGGTTCTGCAGCAGCTATTGCTTGCAAGGTCACGTTTGACAAAGTCTTTAGCACAAAACCGAAAGCCAACCTTTTATCAAGCGTTACTGACGCAATCGGTCAGGCAATCGAAAACGAGTGCATGATGAGGTACTACGAGACAAACGTTCCAGGGTTACTTCATACCTTGAAGGAAAACTACTGGCACAAGTCCATCGGCACACACCAAAAGGTTGTTGTCATACGGACGCTGATGAATCGATGTGATGTTGATCATTGGAAAGCCTGGAAACGTGCCACCCGCATACGGTTAGGGGGCTGGTTGCTTGATTGCATATGTCTGTGCATTCAATCCAGTTGGTTTGAGACTGTTATGAAGCAAGAAGGAAAAAAACGTCAAAACTATGTCGTTCCTACTCCTGCTTTTATAGCTGTCAAAGATAGGGTCATGGCAACGGCTGAGATGTTCAGTCCTATAGCTTGGCCGATGCTTATCGAACCGAATGATTGGAGTAACATCAAATCAGGCGGCTACATCCTGAACGAGGTCATGAAGGGTTATGACATGGTTCGTCGTGGTAAGCACCCATGTATACAGGGAGAAACACCAATCGACTTTCTGAACAAGATTCAGAAGGTTGCATACACCCTGAATCCCTTTGTTGTTGACGTTGCTGAGACGCTGATGGCTAAGGGAAGACAGGTTGGAAAGTTTATTCCTGTAGTTGACATACCTCTGCCACCTAAGCCTGTAGACATCGCTGAGAACTACGACTCTCGGAAGGACTACAGGCGGCGTGCGGCTGAGGTAATGAACGTTAACGCACAAGCATTCCAAAAGTCTTGCAGGACACGGATGACCATGAATGCTGTCAAGGTGTTCAAGGATAAAGGTAAGTTCTACATTCCGTGGTCATTTGACTACAGATCTAGGGTCTACCCAATACCTGCATTCCTCACCCCACAAGACACAGATTTTGGAAAGTCCCTTCTCAAGTTTCATGAGTCAGCTTTTGTCACACCAGAAGCTGTGCATTGGCTAGCCTTTCAAGTCGCTACGACTTACGGGCTAGACAAAGACACAATGCAGGACAGACAAATCTGGGTAGACAACAACCAAGATTTGATTAAACGTGTAGCAACTGATCCAATCAGAAACCTTCCTGACTGGGAAGGAGCTGATGAGCCGTGGCAATTCCTTGCAGCTTGCGAGGAGTATCACGAATGTGTCATCACACGTAACCGTCAGCATACAAACAGCATGGTTGCTTCAGACGCTACATGTAGTGGTCTTCAGATATTGTCAGGCCTTGCCCGTGACAAGTCTACAGCGAAGTTAGTCAATGTCGTCCCCAGTGATAGACCACAGGACGCATACAAAGTTGTAGCTGAGGCTTGCTACAACGACATTCCCGATCACATCAAACCGTACTGGGATCGAAAATGTACCAAGCGCACATGCCTCACTATCCCTTACAATGCAAAACCTTATTCAAACAGAGCATACATTCGTGATGCCTTGAGAGAAAAGGGTCTTGATATTGATAAGGACGATTTGACACAAGTTGTCAAAGCGGTTCGTAGTGCTATGGACAGGATTGTCCCTGGTCCAATGCAAGTGATGAAGTGGATAGAGAAGGAAGTAGCTGCTGCCATTGATCGTGGTGAACAAGAAATTCAATGGGTTACACCATCAGGATTTGTTGTCACGCAACGTCTTATGAAAAAACAATTCGAGCTAATTCAATTAAGCTTGCTCGGAAGATGTCGAGTCAGAGTCGCTACAGGTGACACCGACAAGGTCGACAAAACACATCACAAAAACGCTACTGCTCCAAATCTAATTCACAGTCTTGATGCAAGTCTCTTGTGTCTATCTACACTCCGTTTTAACGCACCGATTGCCCTCATACACGACTCGGTTCTGTGCCGTGCTACTGACATGGGTATCCTTTCAGCCATTGTTCGTGAGACATACATGCACCTATTTGCGGAGCATGACTACCTCACAAGCTTTGCACACCAAATCGGTGCAGAAACAGATCCTCCAATTATCGGTGACCTAGATCCGTCAACCGTTATTAAATCCACCTACTTTTTTTGTTAATGGCACGTACCATTTTTAAGACTGAAGAGCCTGTCGTTCTCGAAGGGTATCAAGCTGTACTGAAACCTAGTAAGTTTGGCTTTACTCTTATGGCTATTGTCGATCAGGAGATGGCTGAAAAGCTTGACTCTGACCGACCTGGCAGCCTCAAATGGGCTGAGTCTAAACTCAAGAACCCTAAGCGTGCAACCCTCAAGCCTGAGCCTTGGGAAGAAGTTGCAGAGGGCAAATACAAAGTCAAGTTTACTTGGAAAGATGACAACAAGCCTGTCATCGTTGATACTGAAGGAACTCCTGTCACTGACGAGAACATTCCCATCTACAGTGGTAGCAAGGTCAAGTTGGCCTTCTATCAAAAGCCATACGTCCTCAAAGATGGTGTCACCTACGGCACTAGCCTGAAGCTTGTAGGAGTACAGATTGTCTCTATCTCCGCTGCTGCAGGTACTGATGTTGGCGATATGGAACAAGAAGATGTCACCGCAATGTTTGGAACTACTAAAGGCTTCAAGCAAAGTGATCCCAACATTATTACCAATCAACAAGAAGAGGCAGTCGAAGAAGACTTCTGATGGCATTCAGGTCAAGGCTAGAAGAAAAGGTAGCTGACCTGTTGGTTGACCTTGACGTCAAGTATGAATACGAAACCGTTAAGGTTGACTACACCATTGCCCACATCTACAAGCCAGATTTCATCCTGCCTAACGGGGTGCATTTGGAATGTAAAGGGTATTGGGACAGTAAAGACAGGCGCAAGATCAAAGCAGTCAAGGAGCAAAATCCTGACCTTGACCTTCGCATGGTCTTTCAAGCTCCTTACAACACAATATCTAAAAAATCTAAAACTACTTACGCCCAATACTGTGAGCGATTAGGCATTTTATGGTGCTCTTTCACGAACATCCCAGTAGCGTGGCTCATGTAGAGAACGAGTTCATCAGGCACATTGCCTGTCCTAACTGCGGTTCCTCTGACGCCAACGCAATCTACACAGATGGACACACGTTTTGTCACAAGTGTCACTACCGCACTCACGGTGATGGAACACCAACTATTCACAATCACACAATGTCAGATGTCGAACTCAAAGGTTCCGCTACAAGGCTGGCTGCACGAAAGATTAGTGAAAAAACATCAGAACTGTTTAAAACCTACAAGGATGGACAAATTCTACGCCATTATTATTATGACGTGGATGGAAAGTTACTTGGGGCTAAGATAAGAACAAAGGATAAAGACTTTCGCTGTGAGGGTGAGGTCAAAACTTTGTTCGGTATGCAGAACTTTCGCCACAAGACCACAAGCAAACAAAAGAAACTTGTGATTACAGAGGGCGAAATGGATGCAATGGCTTGCTACGAGTCACAGCCCTGGGACGTGGTCAGTATTCCTAACGGTGCAGCCGCCGCTAAAAAAGCAATTCAACAAAATTACGAGTGGATTGCACATTATGACAAAGTTGTCCTATTTTTCGACAACGATCCTGCAGGTGTGCAGGCGTCCAAAGATGCTGCAGGTGTCCTACCACCTGGTAAGGTTTTCATTGGCTTTCTAGACGATTACAAGGATGCCTCAGAGGCTTTAGCCGCAGGCGATTCAGAAGCTGTCAGAGCTGTCTGTAATTACAACCATCAACAATACACACCTGATGGAATTGTAGACGCTAAAGACCTGCTTGAAGTTGTCACAACCCCCTCACCCGCTGCCGACCATGACTACCCCTTTCAAGGATTACAAACAAAACTTCACGGGATCAGGTTTGGGGAGCTTACAACAATTACTGCGGGGAGTGGCATCGGAAAATCCTCCTTCTGTCGTTCAATCGCAACTGACCTTCTTAATAAAGGAGAACGGGTCGGTTACTTGGCACTTGAAGAATCTAACCGCCGTACTGCTCTCGGACTCATGTCATCAGCAGTCGGAAAGTCTCTCCACATTGGAGAACACAGCAAACGAGACCTGACAGATTACTTCGACAAAACCATAGCCAACTGGAACCTTCACTTGTTTGATGGTTTTGGTAGCTATGACCCTGACCACATTTATAACCGTATTGAGTACATGGCATCGGGCTTAGAAACTCGTGTTGTGTTTCTTGACCACCTCAGCATTCTTTTGTCTGGTTTAGACGGAGACGAACGACGTATGCTGGACATCACTATGACCCGGCTACGCAGTCTTGTGGAGAGGACTGGTATTGCCATGTTCCTTGTGTCGCATTTACGACGTACTACTAATGACAAATCACATGAAGAAGGAGGACGAGTCACGCTCGGACAGCTTAGAGGATCCGCTGCGATTGCTCAACTTAGCGACTCTTGCATTGCGCTCGAAAGAGACCAACAGAGCGGATCTAAATCAGCTCTTACAACAGTGCGAGTCCTTAAGAATAGATATTCTGGCGAAACTGGCATCGCGTGCACTTTAGATTACGACCTATCTACCTGTAAATTCAATGAAACTGAATCAACATCTGATCCAGAATACATCCCAGATTTCTAATCTTAAACGTCCTAACCCACCTACGCCAGAGATGGTGAAACGCGCACAATTTGTTGACAAGACTTATGTCTGGGAACACACTATTATTCGATCTAGAAAGCAACGGACTTCTAAATGATGTTACCAAGATCCACTGCCTTGTTATCCATGAGCAGGAGACTGGTGAGACGATTGCTTACAACGACGAGGGTACTGCTGAGCCGATCACCCGTGGTGTGCAAAGGCTCGAAGATGCTGACGTCATTATTGGACACAATGTCATCGGTTACGACATCCCCTGTCTTCGTAAAATTTACTCGTGGTTCTCACCAACCGCCATGGTTGTAGACACGTTGTTGCTGTCACGTCTGTATCACACAGACATGATCAAAGTTGATCAAACTAAAAAGTTCAAACAAATGCCGTTGCAGCTATACGGTAGGCACTCGCTTGAGTCTTACGGTTATAGGCTAGGAGAATACAAAGGGTCTTTTGGTAAAGACTCTGACTGGCAAGAGTGGAGTCAAGAAATGCAAGATTATTGCGTACAAGATGTTAATGTTACTCGCAAACTATGCGGCCACTTCCACAAATACCTGAGTGGGTCCAACTAGAGCACCAGGTTGCACAAATCCTAACGACACAAGAACTTTATGGATGGTATTTTGATGAACGTTCTGCATGGGAATTGTCATCATCTCTCAGAGCAGAGCTTGAAAAAACTTGTGAGCTACTACGCAACCGGCACGCTTACGTGCCAGGACCGGAATTTACTCCTAAGGGAAATAACAAACGCTACGGGTATATTGCCGGAGCTACATTCACCCGCATAACTGAACTTAACCCCACATCACGGGACCATATTGCATGGTTCTTGGGAGAACATTACGGATGGGAACCAACACTCAAAACAGAAACAGGCAAAGCAGTAATCGACGAAGTTGTACTAAAGGAAGCTGCTTCGAGTGGGATTACGATTGCCGAGGACTTTCTCAAGTGTCTGACTATTACAAAGAAATTGGGGATGATCTCGCAAGGCGTGAACGCATGGCTCAAGCTATGTACGACTGCTAGTCGAATACATCACCACTGTTCTGTTGCTACTAATACTCATAGAGCAAGCCACAGAAAGCCAAATTTATCTCAAGTACCTTCTGACCATGACTGTAGACAACTCTTTAAAGCATCGCCTGGCAAAATTATGGTGGGTGCCGATCTTAGCGGCATCGAGCTTCGGATGCTCGCACATTACCTTTCTAAATGGTCTACGGAATTTGCCGACACCCTCCTCAATGGAGACATCCATCAAGTCAACGCTGACCGAGTCGGTGTCAGTAGACGGTCTATCAAAACAATTTGCTATGCCTTCCTCTATGGAGCAGGAGACATTCGCATTGCCCAAGCCTACGATTCTGCCCTGAAAGATGGTGAAGCAAAATCTAAAGGAGCAGAAATCAGGGACGCGTTTGTTTCTGCTATTGATGGCCTTGCAGAACTGCTTTCGGCTATAAAAAAATCAAGCCAAAAAGGCTTTGTAAAATCTATTGACGGAAGACCAATCAAGGTTGATAGTCAGCATAAAGCACTGAATTATTTGTTGCAGTCAGGTGCTGGCGTTGTTGCAAAACGCTGGATGGTATTAAACAATACAGCAGCAAAACAATTGAATATACCTTGCAATCAGCTTGCATTTATCCACGACGAACTGCAATTCGAAACCCACCAAAATTATGCAGACTCCTTATCAACTTGCCTCGAACGTACTGCGGGTGACGCAGGACAATACTACAATCTCAGAATACCAATCGCAGCAGAAGCCAAGCAAGGACACAGTTGGGCTGACGTTCATTGATCCTTTTGCTTGGGCCATTGGTATTTTTGAAGGCGAAGGCTGTCTAACTTATGACAGCAAAAATGACAAATGGGACATGAAGGTTCAAATGACTTACATGGATGTCCTTTGGTCTTTTTACGAGGCCATGGGTTGTGTTGGTAATCTTAATGGATTGCGTAAAAGTCCTTCACGCCCAGAGCACTACAAACCTGTTGGGCAATGGAAGACAGGAGAACGTGATTTAATTAGAGAACTTGTAATACGTTTCTACCCTTACATGCACGAACGTCGCCGCGCCAAATGTGACGAGTTCTTTGTTTGGTATCACTCAAAATGAAACTGCTTATTGACGCTGATTTCATTGTCTACAAATGCTGTGCTGCAGCAGAAGATGAGATTGACTGGGGTGATGACGTTATCATGGTCATCAGCAGGTTCAGTGAGGCACTTAATAGTGTTGAACGTGAGCTGAGTAAAATCAAAAACAACTTCATGTGGGATACACCTGAAGTAATTTTATTCTTTAGTGACTCTAAGAATTTTAGAAAAAAAATCTACCCTGATTACAAAGGTCACCGAAATAGGAAAAAGCCTTGTGGCTACAGACGAGTTATTACACAGTTAAATGAGCGTTACGAAGTCGTTAGGATTCCTGAGCTAGAGGCCGATGATGCTATGGGTATCTACGCAACGTTCGAGCCTGGCAATATAATTGTCAGCCCAGACAAAGACATGCGTCAAATCCCTGGCAGACTGTATAACCTTGATGAAACTGTTGAGGTAACAGAAGAAGGGGGGATGCGTTGGCATCTCATCCAAACACTGGCTGGTGACCAAACAGATGGTTACAGCGGTGTGCCAGGTATTGGAGTAAAGCGTGCTATTGCTTTGCTAGACAAAGATGGGTACACATGGGACACAGTTATCAAGGCATTTAAGTCCAAAGAATTGGATGAAGACATAGCTTTGATGAACGCAAGGTTGGCAAAGATTCTTACACATAATGACTATGACGCAATCAACAAACGAGTCATACCATGGCTTCCCGCCACCGCCAGTGATGGAGCTGACTCTGGAACAGCAGTTCAAGTTGAGACAACTTGAGGACCTGCTTAAAATGGCAGACAAGGCAGACATTATTACTGTCTACCTCGCATTACAAAAGCAAAATTTTTGCTTGTCTAACACCGTTTCAAACCTAGTTAAAGAATGGCCCAACCGTCACCTTCTCACTACAACCGAGGAAGCATAGAGGTTTGGGATTTTATCCGCGACCAACAACTTAATTATCATCTCGGCAATGCTATTAAATATATTTGCCGTGCCGGTTACAAAAGTCCTGACACAAAGGTTGAAGACCTTAAAAAAGCTATCCACTACCTTGAAAATGAACTCCTACATTCATCGCAGCCTGATGACGATGGCCGAACAGTTCCGCTCGGCTTATACTTTGATGACTGGGAGGGACCAGCGCGGCCTGCAGAAATCTTTGATCGATGAAGAGTGGTCAGAGTTTCACGAAGCTTACCACATGAAAGATGATTGTGAGCAGTTGAAAGAACTAGCAGACCTTGTATATGTTTCTTATCAATTTGCTGCATCACAAGAATGGGATCTTGATGAAGCCTGCCGTCGGGTCCATGAATCAAACATGTCCAAGCTCGGAGAAGACGGTAAGCCCATCTACAGAGCGGACGGGAAGGTTCTTAAAGGACCTAATTATAAAGAACCAACACTTACTGATCTTATTTAACTAATGACCACCTCTTACATTGCACGTACTGGACGTGTACAATCTTGGCTTGACAACCCTGAGTCAAGGCTTCCAGTTAGCTGCACAGTATTTGTAGTACAAGACTCGATGGAGGGTCCTGATGGAATCGAAGCAAGCTGGAGATTTGCTTCTCATGCTTTACGAAATGGAGCAGGTTGCGCGATCCACTTGTCGGAGCTGCGACCCAGAGGAACGGAAACAACAAAAGGAAATGACAAGCTCGTTGCAAGCGGACCAGTTTCATTCGCCAAAATCTACAGCACCTTAAATGAGGTATTGAGGAGGGGCGGCACCTATCGTAATGGCGCTGTGGTGTGCCACATTGATCTCCGGCACAATGATGCTCTTGAGTTTATTAATGTATCACGATCAGAATTGCCTTGGGTCAAACGCTGCATCAACATTACAGATGAATGGTGGAAAGAATGTACATTCAAAGAACAATTGCTTCACGGAATTAAGTCCGGGGACATCTGGCTAAACAAAGTTAAGTATGACAAAAATGGAAAAAGAATCCGCGGTAACGTATGCACTGAAGTGTACCTGTCAAGCAGAGGAACATGTCTCTTGCAGCATGTCAATCTCGGTGCCTGTGAATTTGACGACATTCCGCGAGCTTTCACTGAAGGGATGTCAGAACTGTGCCAACTCCATGGTCGAACTGGCGTTAGCGATTCAGGAGAATATCTCCCAAGCGAAACAGACAGACAAGTCGGACTGGGAGTACTCGGCCTCGCAAATCTC
>Ga0181418_1000600_pt1 | contig 12081 bp, 5 predicted proteins | sample 41SPOviralmetaG_FD_130143 | JGI IMG/M metagenome (GOLD analysis project Ga0181418, IMG submission 130143) | Marine viral communities from the oligotrophic San Pedro Time Series (SPOT) site, San Pedro Channel, CA, USA - 41 SPOT_SRF_2013-03-13 | ecosystem: Environmental > Aquatic > Marine > Strait...
TACTATTTTTGATGGTCCTGGTGGAGCTACAGTTCCAGCAGACATTGATGCATTTAAAACTTTAATTAATAATGGTACAAGTTCTCATAATGTAACTGCAACTTCTGCAGCTACTCCAGTAAGCGTTGTAGGTGGTGATTTAGAACCTAACTATGCATCTAATGATTATTATAGTGTAAGTGATTCTTATATTGTAACTGGTAAACAAGGAGATCCTCCGGCAAATGGTCAAATTACAATTAGCGACGGAGTTAACTCTGCAGTAACAATTACATTTGATAACCCAGATGATACATTAAGCTTAGGAGATGTTTATGATGTTATCTCTCCAGATGCAATGTTAACTAAATTTCAAGATGCAATTACTAACGGTGGTTTAGATTTAGTCGCTGAAAAAGTAACTATGGGATCTTATGATGGTGAGACTATAAAAATTTCAACTACAGGTTCTGCAACAGGCGTTACTCTTACTAATGTTACACCCGCGGCATTTGGTAATAACGTTGTTGGTGCCAACTCATGGACGGGTATTGGTGAGTCTGCTACAGTAGGTAGTCCAGTATTAACTCTTAATAGAGCAGCTGGTGGACCTATTAAAATTTCAGGTTCTCCAGTTACAGGTGGATATATTAACACAGGTGGAGTTGTATCTTCAAACTCAGGTAGAGTACCATTCTTATTATTAATAGAATCTGAAGGTGGAGGTGGCGGTGTAGCTGAAACTGGTGTAAATACTAGAGCAGATTACAATCAAAACCCAAGTGCTACATCAAGCGACGAAGACACTACAGGACTTACAATTACATATACTCCCTTTGGAGATGGCGCGGTTGTAGTAAAAGTAAATGGCTTACAGGTTAGTTTAGGTAATGGTGCTAAAGATGGAGCAGCTTATTTCTCCGTAGACGGGGGAACAACTGCAAGATTGGTTGCTGATATTGCAGCAGGAGATACTCTATATTGGATGGGATCTATTGCTAGCTATCAATTAGAAACAGATGACGGTATCGATATTGTTTATGATGCATCATCTAACGACGTATAATACAATTTTACATATTAAATTTTACAAAAGAGAAGCTATATAGCTTCTCTTTTTAGATTATCATAATATTTTTTAATTAATCGATATATTCATGTCCATTCTAGCTATTTGCCCGTAACTTTTAGATAAATAAGAATGAGGAGACAATAAAGTCTCTTTAGGCCTAAATATAACAAATATAATATGGGATTATTAAAAGTAAAACAAATTGGTGACTTTAGTTCAGCTGTTCAGAACCTTATCGATAACGATGCGGATCAGAATGCAGGATTAATTGACGCCTTAGAAGCATCTGTTGACTCTCTAGAAACTTTATCTGGTGGAGATACTTCTGCTTTACAAGCGTCTATTGATTCATTAGAAGCTTTAGCTGCTGCTATTCAGTCTGATGTTGATGGTAACGAAAGTGATGCAGATTCTGCTATCGCTGGAGTTCAATCTGACGTTGACACGAATGAAGCTAATGCTGATGCGTCTATCGATTCATTAGAAGCTTTAGCTGCTGCTGTTCAAGCTGATGTAGATCAGAATGAAGCTGATGCTGATTCTGCTATTGCTGGAGTTCAATCTGACGTTGACACGAATGAAGCTAATGCTGATGCATCTATCGATTCATTAGAAGCTTTAGCTGCTGCTATTCAGTCTGACGTAGATCAGAATGAAAGTGATGCTGACTCTGCAATTGCTACTAACGCAACTGCTATTGCTGATTTAGAGACATTTGAAGGTAACACTAACACTGCTTTAGGTGTTATTAATGTGTCCATCGACTCTATCGAAGTAGCTGGAGGAGTTAACACAACGTTAATTACAAACGCAAATGCATCTATTGATAGTTTAGAGGTAGCATCTGGTGGAGACACTTCTGCTCTTTCTGCATCTATTGATAGTTTAGAAACTGAAGCTGCTGGTATTCAATCTGACGTTGACGCTAACGAAGCTGACGCTGATGCATCTATTGACTCTTTAGAGACTTTAGCTGCTGCTAACGCAACTGACATTTCTAACATTACAGCGGGTGCTGCAATTGATAGAGATTCATTCGCTGACATCGTATCTTTCGTACAGTCTGTTGATACAGTAAATGATGGTATTGTTTCTAGTTTAGTAACAACTACTAGTGGATCTATTGATTCATTAGAGACGTTAACTACTGCGATGCAATCTGACGTTGATACTAACGAAGCTAATGCTGACGCATCTATTGACTCTTTAGAGACTTTAGCTGCAAACAACGCTAGTGGAGTTTCTACTAACGCAAGTGCTATTTCTGATTTAGAGACATTTGAAACTAACGTTAATGGGACTTTAGGAAACATTAATGACTCTATTGACTCTATTGAAGTTGCTGGAGGAATTAATACAACGTTAATTACAAATGCAAATTCATCTATTGATAGTTTAGAGGTAGCAGCCGGTGGAGACACTTCTGCTCTTTCTGCTTCTGTTGATTCATTAGAGACTTTAGCTGCTGCTATTCAGTCTGATGTTGATGGTAACGAAAGTGATGCAGATTCTGCTATTGCTGGAGTTCAATCTGACGTTGATACTAACGAAGCTAATGCTGATGCATCTATTGACTCTTTAGAGACTTTAGCTGCTGCTATTCAGTCTGACGTTAATACTAACGAATCTGACGCTGACGCTGCAATTGCTGCGTTAGGAGTAAGAGCCACTCAATTAGAAGGTGATTCAACTTACAGACACCAATATGGTACGTTTGTAAGCGCAACATCTTTCACTGTATCAGGTGCTGTTGAAGTTGCTGCAGATGATGACTGTTCAGTTTTTGTTAACGGACAAGCTATTGGTAGAATTAATGGTTTAGAAGGAGATTTAGCTTATGGCTGGTCATCTTCAAACGGTACATCGTTTACATTAACGAACATTGGTTGGAATTTAGAAAGTTCAGATACTATTTACGTAGTTGGACATTCTTAATAGCTAAGTTTATCTAAAAGTCTAAGTTCACTTAGAAATTTTAAAGGGTCCCCTAGAGGGACCCTTTTTATTTACATGATATATAGAATATAATTAAAATATTGAATTATGCGCATAGGGATTACAATAGGTATTACCAAAGAAAATGAGTCCATCTGGACTAACGGCATTAAACTTAATGCTATCTTTTTATCAAAAGCTTTAAAAGAAACGGGACATACTGTAACTATATTAGATACGGGTAGTGCTTTGTCTAAAATCACCCAGGATAATGTTGATTTTGATATAAAAGAATTTCCAACTAAGAAATATAAAGACGTTCATAATAATATAGACTTAATGATAATGTTAGGTACTTCATTTGAATCTGATTATGTAAAGAAATGGAAACAACTAGATCCTAGAAGAAGGGTTGTAAAATACCACTGTGGCAATAACTATGTTATAGATATGGAAAGATCTATATTTCCAAAAGGAAACTTAGCTCAAACCGGAGAGAGTGCTTATCAAAGAGGTTGTATCGATGAGGTGTGGTATGTTCCTCAACAAGGTATTCAAAATAAAAGTTATTATGCCGTTCTTTATGATATGCCTGTAGAAAAAGTAATTCCAGTTCCATTTGTATGGGATCCTTATTTTTTAGATAGAGATTGTGAAAAATTTCAAGAAAGATTAAAGTCCGGAACATATACAATTGAACAACATGGATTTCCTGTTTATACTCCTAGAAACAATAAAGACAATTTAAGATATTGTATAATGGAGCCAAATCATAATGTTGTAAAATATGCAACAATTCCTATAATGATTGTAGACCTAGTTAAAAGAGCAGGTAGGGGTATTGGAGCGCTTAACGTTATGAGCTCTATGCACCTAATTAAAAATAGTTATTGGAAAAGTATAATTAAAAATTTAGATATTGCAAAACCAGGAAGTACACAACTAAAGTGTTATGGTCGCGCGCCAGTAATACCCACATTAGCTAAATATGCTGATGTTGTAGTTTCACACCAATGGCATAATCCTTTAAATTACGCATACCTAGACGCGTTATATTTACAATATCCTCTTATACATAATGCTGAAATGTTAGCTGACGCAGGATATTATTATCGAGGTTTTGATATACATGCTGGAGCAGAAGAATTAAGATATGCTATTGAAAATCACGACTCAAATCTAGAAAAGTATAATAAAAATAGCGAAAGGGTTTTAGAAAGATATACAACATATAATAAAGGACTTATTGATTTATACCGTACACTTATAGATGACTTAAAACATAATAGAGAGAATAAAGAATTAAGTTACGAATATGATTGGAAAACTAATTTATACAAATAAAATGGAAGAAAACAAAATACATGAAGTAACATTTGCTTTAACAAGTTGTGGGAGAATGGATCTTCTACAGCAAACAGTAGATAGCTTTATTAAATTTAATGAATATCCAATAAAAGAGTGGTTAATTATAGAAGACTCATGTGACCCTAAAATATGGGAAGAGTTAAAAAACATAAATGAAACTAAATGGGATTCTAGATTTAAGTTAATACTTAATGAAGAAAATCTAGGAATGTTTGGGTCTATAGATAAATTATACCAGAACATTAATACAGAATACATTTTCCATAGCGAAGATGATTGGGAATTCTATAGAGGTGGTTTTATTGAAGATTCAATAAAGATACTAGAAACTCAACCTAAAGTTATACAAGCTTGGATAAGACCAAAGTCTGATAAAATACTTAATGATATTGAAAAGAGAATCTTTACTTTACCTGGTGGAGTTAGTGTTAGAAGAGTAATACCTAAATCATATCAAGTTAATAGAAAGGATGCTGAACCTCTTAGAGTAATAGACTATCAAGGGTTTTCATCTAATCCAGGTTTAAAAAGAAAATCAGACTGGTTATTAGCACCTATAAATGGAAATTACAATAGATTAGTACATGAGCATCTTATAGATATGGTATATGCTAAACTGGGCTTCATGGTAGTGTCTTTATCAAAGAATGATGAGGATGGATATGTAAAACATATCGGATGGGATAATAGAGTCTTTGGAACTACCGAAGCAACAAAAAATCTATAATTATGTTTAAATACGATATTACATGGATAATGCAATCATACCTTGGAGAATACGAAGGTAGTAGAGCTAATTCAGATAAAAAATTTATTAGAGCTGTAAAATCTTTTCTAGCAATAAACAAAATAGATCCTAGGACACAATTGGTAATAGCTTCCGATGGTTGTGAAATAACACATAAGCTTTATTACAAACATTTTAAAAAGGAACCTTCAATAAAATATTGTTTTGTTGATAAAGATACTCCTAAAATGTATGAGAATATAGAAGGTTCAACTATGCAATATTATAGAGGTTTACCTAGACAGGTTGCCAGAACTATAGCAGAAGGTTTTCTACATGCATATTTAGATTCAGATGATTTCTTAATGCCTAATGCTTCTAAAATAATTAAAGCTAATTGGAATGCTATGACAAAGCAAAATCCGGATAAAGATTTTAAATGGGGTGCAATGACCAATTGGATTGAAAATATAGCTATGAATAAATGGTTAGAGAATAAAGAAGGTCAACAAACTTTTGGCCCTATAGGAGAATCATTTAAAGTTGAAGGCCTTAAGAGTAAATGGCAAAAATACTCTATGAATGAACCTAATAAACATGTACAATCTACAACATGGGCTACTGTTCATAAATGGGATTGTAAAACTGTTTGGAAAGATCATCAATCTGACCCTAAAGCAGGAGGTATATCTGAAGATACTATTTTTGCAAGAGGTATTAGAAAAGAGGGTGATGGTATGTTAATAAATGACGGATTTTATCTTAGATGCCATTATCATGGAATTTGGGATTATTATCTTAAAAATTCAAGTAAAAATAGAACCAAGCTTAAAAGAAAACTGATATATACATTAACGCGTAACATATAATTAAAAATACAAACTGTATTTAATGTCTAGACTAAAATTAAAACAGATCCAAGAAATTTTAATCACCAGTGAACAGAACGGTGATTATCTATACTATGACTCATCTTCTGGGTTATGGAAAAACACTGCAGCACCGCTTGATGGGGCTGATGGTGCAAAAGGACAAAAAGGTGAAAAAGGTACTGGAGGCTCTCAAGGTGGAGGCGGTTCTCAAGGTGAACAAGGTCTTCAAGGTGATCGAGGCCCACAAGGTGAAAAAGGTGCTACAGGTGCTAAAGGAACTGAAGGTATAAAAGGTACATTAGGTCCACAAGGTGGTACTGGTGCCCAAGGTGAAAAGGGTGCAACTGGTCCACAAGGAGAACAGGGACCTGCTGGTACTGATGGTGGCGATGGTTCAAAAGGAGCTCAAGGTTTAAAAGGAAATCTAGGTCCACAAGGTGGTCAAGGTACTCAAGGAGGTGAAGGAGATACAGGTTTACAGGGTCCAACTGGTGCACAAGGTGCTCAAGGAGAACAAGGTACACAAGGTATTCAAGGTGCTCCAGGTGCTCAAGGTGGCCAAGGCGCAAGTGGTGCAGGTGGAGGCCAAGGTGCTAAAGGAGACCAAGGTCCTCAAGGTGAAACTGGTTTAAAAGGTGGAACTGGTGCTCAGGGTCCACAAGGTCCACAAGGTGATAAAGGTTCAACTGGTCCACAAGGTGCTGGCGGTGCTCAAGGTGAAAAAGGTACTACAGGTACTAAAGGTCAAAAAGGTACATTAGGCCCACAAGGTGCTCCAGGTACTCAAGGTAATAAAGGTAATTTAGGTCCACAAGGTCCTAAAGGTGATTTAGGTCCACAAGGAGATTTAGGTCCACAAGGAGATACAGGTCAAAAAGGTGAAGTAGGTCCACAAGGCCCACAAGGAGATAAAGGTGCTATTGGTGCTCAAGGAGGATCTGGTGCCGGTGGAGGACAAGGTCCACAAGGTGCTATTGGTGCTCAAGGTGGTATTGGTGCAACTGGTCCACAGGGTGATTTAGGTGTAACTGGTCCACAAGGAGATACAGGTCAAAAAGGTGCAACTGGTGCTCAGGGCCCAGGAGGTCCAACCGGTGCTAAAGGTGCAACTGGTCCACAAGGTGGTACTGGTGCTCAAGGTGCTAAAGGTGCAACTGGTCACAAGGTGCAAATGGTATAGATGGTCTTGCAGGTCAAAAAGGTGCAACTGGTGCACAAGGTCCTGCTGGTATAAATGGTAGTAATGGTGCTCAAGGTGCGACAGGTCCACAAGGAGATGTTGGCGCACAAGGTGCAAAGGGTGCAACTGGTCAAAAAGGTGTAACTGGTTCACAAGGTGGAACTGGTACTAAAGGTCAAAAAGGTATAACTGGTCCACAAGGTCCACAAGGTCCTGATGGTATAAATGGTGCTGATGGTTCCAAAGGTGCAACAGGTGCTCAAGGTCCTAAAGGTAATACAGGTGGTCAAGGAGATTTAGGTGCTGTAGGTCCTAAAGGTGCAACTGGTGCTCAAGGTGGTACTGGTCAAAAAGGTGCAACTGGTCCACAAGGTCCACAAGGTGATTCTATTACAGGTCCAAAAGGTGCAACTGGTGCTAAAGGCCCACAAGGAGCTACAGGTGTTGCTGTAGATGGTTCAAAAGGTCAAAAAGGAGAGATAGGTCCACAAGGTGATCAAGGTATAAAAGGTACATTAGGTCCACAAGGTGGTACTGGTGCTCAAGGTGCTCAAGGTCCACAAGGTGCTCAAGGCCCTAAAGGTAATACTGGACCACAAGGTCCAACTGGCCCAAAAGGTGCAACTGGCCCACAAGGTGGTACTGGTGCTCAAGGTGCTAAAGGCCAAAAGGGTGGTACTGGTACTGGAGGAGATCAAGGTATTCAAGGTGCTCAGGGTCCAACAGGTCCACAAGGTCAAAAAGGTATAACTGGTCCTCAAGGTGATGCTGGTGCAATAGGCCCAAGAGGTTTAACAGGTCCGCAAGGTTCTAAAGGTGCAACTGGTGCTCAAGGTGCTCAAGGTGGTACTGGTGCTCAAGGTCCACAAGGTGGTACTGGTGCTAAAGGTGTTAATGGTCCACAAGGTGGTACTGGCCCTAAAGGTGCAACTGGTCCACAGGGTGGTACTGGTGCTCAAGGTGCTAAAGGTAATACTGGTGCTCAAGGTGGCGGTGGTGCTCAAGGTCCTGGTGGAGCTCAAGGTATAACTGGTGCTCAAGGTCCTGGTGGAGCTCAAGGTCCTATTGGTCCACAAGGTCCACAAGGTAGTACTGGTCCAAAAGGTCAAAAAGGAGAATTAGGTGGCCAAGGTCCTACTGGGGCTAAAGGTCAAAAAGGTGCAACGGGTTCTGGCGGTGCAACCGGCCCTCAAGGTAGTACTGGTCCTAAAGGTGCAACGGGTCCTGGCGGTCCGATGGGTCTACAAGGTCCTAAAGGTGCAACTGGTCCTGGCGGTCCGATGGGTCTACAAGGTCCTAAAGGTGCAACTGGTGCAACTGGTGCACAAGGTCCACAAGGTGGTCAAGGTCCACAAGGTATAAAAGGTACATTAGGTCCACAAGGTGGTACTGGTGCTCAAGGTGCAAAAGGTGCAACTGGTCCACAGGGTGGTCAAGGTGGTCAAGGTCCTAAAGGTGCAACTGGCCCAACAGGTCCACAAGGTGCTAAAGGTTCAACTGGTCCACAGGGTCCAACTGGTCCAAAAGGTAATACTGGTCCAACTGGTGGTCAAGGTGGTCAAGGTGCTAAAGGTTCAACTGGTCCACAGGGTTCAACTGGTCCAAAAGGTAATACTGGTCCAACAGGTCCACAAGGTGATCAAGGTCCTACTGGTGCAACTGGTGCTCAAGGTGGTCAGGGTCCAACTGGTCCAAAAGGTGCGACTGGTGCTCAAGGTCCTGGTGGTGGAACTGGTCCAAAGGGTGCAACTGGTGCTCAAGGTGGTCAAGGTCCTGCAGGTGGTCAAGGTCCACAAGGTTCTGTTGGCTCACAAGGTGGTCAGGGTCCAACTGGTGCTAAAGGAGCTCAAGGTGCTCAAGGAGCTGGCGGTCCACAAGGTCCAACAGGTCCACAAGGTGCTCAAGGTCCTACTGGTGCAACTGGTCCACAAGGTCCAGCAGGTACCGCAGGTGCTCAAGGTCCAGCAGGTGCTAAAGGTCAAAAGGGTGAAGTTGGTGGTACTGGTGGAACTGGTCCAAGAGGTTATCAAGGTGCTCAAGGTGCTCAAGGTCCAACTGGTCCTCAAGGTGCTGCTATTACTGGTGCTAAAGGTAATACGGGTCCAACTGGTGCACAAGGTTCAACTGGTCCACAAGGTGCTAAAGGTCAAAAAGGTGCAACTGGTCCAACAGGTCCACAAGGTCCTTCTGGCTTCTCAGATAGTAGATTAAAGACTATCGATGGTCCTGTAGGAAATACACTAGAAAAGATTAAAACATTAAGAGGTGTTGTCTGGAACAACAATGAGTTAGCTAATTCATTAGGGTTTGACAGTACAGCTCCACAAATTGGTGTTATTGCACAAGAAGTACAAGCGGTATTCCCGGAAATAGTTCATGAATTATATTACCAACCTGGTTATTATGGAGTTGACTATTCTAAATTACCTGCAGTACTTATTGAAGCAATTAAAGAATTAGATACTAAGTTAACTAATATTGAAACTCAATTAAACAGCGGAGAATAACATGTCGAGACTAAAACTTAAACAGTTTGAAAAATTCACAATATCAAACCCGCAAAACGGTCAATATCTAGCGTGGGATTCAAACACAAAAGCTTGGATAAACGTTAATGAGCCTAGTGATGGTGTTGATGGTACAAAGGGTGAACCGGGTACTTATGGAGATCCAGGATTTAGAGGTTCTAAAGGTGCTGACGGCGCTAAGGGTGTTTTAGGCCCAAAAGGTGTTATTGGTTCTCCAGGTGGTGATGGTAATCAGGGAGGATCTGGCTCTGGTGGAGGCCAAGGCCTAAAAGGTAGAACTGGTCCCAAAGGAGATACTGGTGAACAAGGTCCAATAGGTGATAGAGGTAATACTGGTGCAGATGGCCTAGACGGAGCAACTGGTGATAGAGGTATCGCCGGAGATACTGGTTTACAGGGTGAACAAGGCCCAAAGGGTACTACTGGGACAGATGGTTTAGTAGGTGACCAAGGTCCAAAAGGTGTTGATGGTGTTGATGGGTTCCAAGGATCCAAAGGTGTTGACGGTGCTAAAGGTGCTAAAGGTACAAAAGGTGGAACTGGTACTGTAGGTGAACAAGGACCACAAGGACCTATTGGTGATACAGGTTTAAAGGGTATTATAGGTGCAGATGGTTTACAAGGTGATAGAGGTATCGCCGGAGATACAGGTTTACAAGGTCCTCAAGGTTCACGAGGAGATACAGGTCAAAAAGGTGGATCTGGTTCCGGTGGTGGCACCGGTGCAAGTGGTGCAGGTGGAGGCCAAGGTGATGAGGGAGATATGGGTGGTTCTGGCTTTCAAGGCTCGCAAGGACCTCAAGGTGACAAAGGACCAAAAGGTCAAAAGGGACAAGTAGGAGAAGACGGTGGTTCAGGCTTCCAAGGCGAGAGAGGTCCACAAGGACCTAAAGGATATAAAGGTACATTAGGTCCAAAAGGTGATCAAGGTGTTCAAGGTCCTAAAGGTGCAACCGGACCGCAAGGTGGTCAAGGTAAAACTGGTGCTCAAGGACTTTCAGGTCTTCCAGGTTCTAAAGGAGCTGGAGGTGCAGAGGGTTTACAAGGTGGTCAAGGAGCACAAGGAGCTGGAGGTGCACAAGGTAATACTGGCCCAGTAGGTGTTGGTGGTGCAACTGGCCCACAAGGTGAAGAAGGCCGAACAGGTTTAGATGGAGCAAAAGGTGCAACTGGTGCACAAGGCCCTCATGGTACTGATGGTAGAAAGGGTGCAACCGGTCCTCAAGGTTCTAAAGGTAATACTGGACCACAAGGTCAAAAAGGTGCTCAAGGTGCTCAAGGAGCTGGAGGTGCTCAAGGTGCTCAAGGAGCTCAAGGAGCTCTCGGTGCTCAAGGAGCTGAAGGTTTTATAGGTACAACTGCTAGTGATGGTGCAACGGGTCTTTCCGGTGCAACTGGTGCACAAGGTGGTGGAGGAGATCAAGGTCCTAAAGGTGCAACCGGACCGCAAGGTGGTCAAGGTGTTCAAGGAGCTAAAGGTATTCAAGGTGCTCAAGGTGCTCAAGGTCCTCAAGGTAATGCTGTAACAGGTCCACAAGGTCAAAAGGGTGCAACTGGTCCACAAGGAGATCAAGGTTTAGGTGACGTTGGATCAAAAGGTCAAAAAGGTATTCGAGGTGCTCAAGGTCCAACTGGTAGTTCAGGTTCTGGTGGAGGTCAAGGTCCAATAGGTGAACAAGGTGCACAAGGTGCTCAAGGCCCAACAGGAAATAGAGGTGCTCAAGGTGCTCAAGGCCCAATAGGAAATAGAGGTGCTCAAGGTGATCAAGGTGCTCAAGGTGTAACTGGTCCTAAAGGTCAAAAGGGAGACTTAGGTTCACAAGGTACACAAGGTTTAAAAGGTAAAACTGGTCCTGATGGTTCAACAGGTCCACAAGGTATTCAAGGTGCTCAAGGTCCAACTGGAGCAGGTGGTGCTACAAGAGGTACTGCTCAAGTAGGAGCAACTGGTTCAAAGGGAGCAACCGGTGAAACAGGTATTATAGGTACTAAAGGTAGACAAGGTTCAGATGGTACTAAAGGTAGACAAGGTGAAATAGGAGCTCAAGGTCCTGGAGGTAATCAAGGCGGTCATGGTGCTGTAGGTCCACAAGGTGATCAAGGTGGTCAAGGTGGCGGAGGAGATCAAGGTCCTAAAGGTGCAACTGGTGCAAAAGGTGCTCAAGGAGCAAAAGGTGCTCAAGGTGCAAAAGGTGCTCAAGGTATTCAAGGTACAACTGGCCCACAAGGTGGTACTGGTGCTCAAGGTGCAAAAGGTTTAAAAGGTTACTTAGGTGTTAATGAGGATAATATATTAGATTATTCAACATGGACTATAGGTAATAGTTCAGCTACTGGATTTTCGCGTAATGGTGGTTCAAATGAAAACATTATAGAATATGGAGAAGGTCCTTACGGAGAACAAGCTATATTATGGAAAA
>Ga0181418_1000601_pt1 | contig 12073 bp, 27 predicted proteins | sample 41SPOviralmetaG_FD_130143 | JGI IMG/M metagenome (GOLD analysis project Ga0181418, IMG submission 130143) | Marine viral communities from the oligotrophic San Pedro Time Series (SPOT) site, San Pedro Channel, CA, USA - 41 SPOT_SRF_2013-03-13 | ecosystem: Environmental > Aquatic > Marine > Strait...
CACTTCTGATCCGTCAGCAGTACCATAGAAATATGTATGAGCATAATGACTACCTGTACCTTCTTGCCATAAATCTACATCTGTATCATCAGCATGTATATCTAAATTAAATGTATGTTCTCCGTGTTGGTAAACATCAACGTCATTGTTATCACCTAGTATATGTCTACCATAAGTTGCACCATCATATTGAGCTACTTCTTCAGTATTGTTTGCACCATCAACGTCACCGCCCCAGCTTTTGCCTGATCCCCAATATGATACCCAGGAGATAGAATTGCCATCTCCTTCTTGTAAGAAATTAAATGTATTGTTTATATGACCGAATGAAAAGTTAATTGTATTATCATAACCTATTTGGTTAACAGTAAGATCAACATTATCACCACCGTTGCCTACTTGTTCAACGTGCACGTGATTATCACCAGCAAATACTGATGGTGTTGCTATTAGTAATAATGCAAAATAGAATATAAATTTTTCAATAAAATTAGTCACTTATGTACGCCTTAAGTTGTCCTACTGTATGCAAAAGTTCTGCATCTTCGTCAGGGATTTGAATATCATATTCGCTTTCCACGTCCATGATTATTTCAACTACTGATAATGAGTCTGCACCCAGATCTTCAACTATATCAGATGAATCGTAAATTGAATCTTCTTTAATGTTTAGTCTGTTAGCTAATATTTTTTCTATCATTTTTGTACCTCTATTGTATTTAGTTCTGTTGAGTAATGACAATGATAATATCATCCCCACCATTTAATAATATAGTTCCTTCCCATGTGTCTGTAAATGTATCTAATCTTACTGAGCTATCCATAGCAAGCTGTAATCTAATCTCACCATTAACAGATCTAAAGAATACTACATCTCCATCTTGTTCAAATATATTATATTGTGAATCTTTATTGAAGCCTCCTGTTGCTCCATCTAAATTAAATGTCCCAACTTGGCCTGCTTGTTTATCAGCTAGCTTAGCAGTTGTTCTAACTAACTCCTCAACTACATCCAATAAGTCTGGTAGGAAGTCAGCATCTAATGCATCTATATCTAATTCACTAAACTCATCTAGCGCATCATTTGATAATCCTGCATCTCCTTCTAATTCATTAAACTCTAAAAAGTCTACATCTAATAATCCTTGGTCCTCATTTAAGTCGTCTGCTACTTGATCTTCTATTGCTTGTTTAACTTCTTGTGGTGGATTAACAATAAACATATTATCAATCATATTGACAGTTAGGTTGTTTATTGTGACTGGATTTGTTGGTGGCGAATCAAAACTTGATACCATTGTAGCTTGAAACGCTTGATCTAAAGTTGTGGTTCCACCATCATTGAATACATCTATGACTCCTGATGGACCTCCAAATTTATCTGGTAATAATATAACTAAGGTTCTTCCTAGCTCATCAATAGTAGTCGTGAAGTCCGTTCCTCTAACTGCTATCTGTGCTGTTGGTGTTGATAGGTCAATGTTCTTTTTAGGAACCATTCCTAATCTACCGGAAGTAAATCTTGCAGTTCCTTGAACGAAACGCATTGTCATTTTAGACTTACTTGGGTCTGGATCATAATATACTGTATCAAGATATGCTTTTGTATACTCAGTCATATCTAAGGCTGCATCATCTAAAAACTTAATTACCATTCTGCCATCTTTGGTTTCTGCTGTATCGTTTAATAATACAGGAGGAATGACAGCACCAACTACTATTGGTGTTTCATCTAAGTCTCTTGTGAGGTATGCTTCGCCTGTGTGTTCAGAAATAGAACCTATAGGCTCACTCGCATGGAGCGAACCCATAAGTGTTAACACTACACTAACTATCGTTAGCTGCGTCTTTTTGGTTGATTTGAATATTTGCATTTTCAGAATCAATGTCTAATGTAATGATACCATTACAAGTAGATACACCCTGCGGGCATGTTCCACTCATTTGGTTAATATCAACATCAGCAGATGAACCAATAAGAGTTAAATTAATCTCTTGTTCTGCTCCATCTTTTTGCATTGTGTTAATGTTGTTAGAACTTCCTGTTATGTCGAAATTCCATACAGCATCATCTACATCAATGTCCACATCAAATACGTTTGACGAACCTATGACAGTTAAATCAAAATCCAATCTTTCAGCTGACAAATTTGTCCCTTGGTCGAGATCCATAGTGTTTGAATCACCAGTGATATCTACTAAGTAGTTAGAGTTATCTGAACTACCTGAATCACCAATCATCCAATCCCATACGTTAGAATCACCGTTCCACTCTAAAGTGTATGATGAACTATCCGCTGTAACCTCTCCGAAGAGTAAATTTTCATTACCAATCTGATCGATATTGAAAGTTAAAGACGAACCAATTATTGGCATAGGGGCTGAACTACTTGAAAAATTATTCAATCCCATTTTGTTACCATAACCGATTTGGTCAATGTATAGCACAAGCGTGTCTCCAGCCTGGTCTATATTAATTTCGTTATCGTCAGTGGCAGCAGCAAATGTTAAGAGTGGAAGCATGATCAAACTTAGGCCTAATATAAATTTTTTCATTTTAGTTTTCCTCTTCTAAATTGTGCTTGGTCTGAGTTCCATCTGCATTATGCGGATGTCTATGACCTTCACTTATCGTCCAGAAACTCCTATCGTGTCCCTGGTATACCATTTCCAGTACCGCAGCCTCAATGGCTGTACGTACCGCGTATGTCACTGACTCATTATTACCCACTCCGTCCTCATACTCAACTAGTCGTGTTCCTTGTTCAACGAACCTGAAAATATCACCACTAGATCCATAACTCAAGATAGTCTTTGTAGTTTGGACGTTTAATAAAACTTCACCACTAAGAACAGAAACTGCTCTTAATGAAACTGTAACAACATCTTCTCGATATTGTTTTGTTCTGCCAATTCCGAGATATCGTGCGCCACGACCACCCGTTCTGACATTACTATCATAACCAACTATACCGCCCTCAACGATTATTCCTGCGAACAATAATGGGCCGACTCCTTTCGAATCTTCATTTAGTTTCTTAGCAGCTTCGTCTCTTGCAGTTCTAATAATCTGCCTTTCTCTAACTAAATGATCGAGTCCTTGTCTTTCGACTACTCTAAACCAAGTGCCACCACCTGCTGTCTTTAGAGCGTCGATTAATAATTCTACTCCGCCTTGTGTTACGGATGTACTGAATAAAGCTATGTTAGGACTTTCTTTTCTTTGTCCTGTCTTGTCTGTGAAACCATATACTGCTACAACTGGCATAGTTGATGCAGGTGGTAGATTTAATAACTCAACATATGAAGGTAGCTTAACTACTTCTGGTCCGTTGACACAAATGTACTTTCTTTGATAAGACCACTTGACAGCAGTCACCACATCCACTACTGGATCGACTGTACAATCTTGTGGGTTATCAGACCATTGAGGTATTGATGCGCAGCTACTAAGAACCGCCGCCATCAGAACCGCCGCCATCACTCGAGCCGCCGTCATCTACATCTCCTCCAAAGTATCCAGTGCCTACTGGTATTTCTATTTCAGTTGTTGTTCCATCTTCCGCAACAATTGTAAGACGGATATAATCTGTTCCATCTTCTGATGTTATAATCTGCCATGTAACTGTAGATCCTTCTAATACGAAAGATCCAAAACTTGCTGCTTGGTCATTTGAAAACATACTCTCGACTAGCTGTTTAGCCATTTGAGCATAGATTCTTGACTCAAGATTTCTAATGAATTTGGCTAACGTAGTATTGTTAGCTTCTCTTTCTGCTGCCTTTCTTGCGGCTTCTAAGGCCTCTTCTATGGCCTTCTTCCTTGAGAATTCCTGATTCTCAATTGTCAAATAATGCGCCCCAGTTCCTTGTCCACTGAATGAGGGATTCTTAAATTTGTGTACAATGTCTGCTTGAGCGTTTGCTGCAAAAGCTAGCAAACAAATTATAGCTGCGACACTTAGTAATACTATTTTTTTCATTTCTTTTTACTCTCCAACGCTCTCTTCTCTTGCGTTTCTTTATACTCCAGCACAGTATCGACCTTCTGCTGAAGCCTTATCAAATCATTATCTAACATTCTAATTTGATCCAAGAGTCGGATCAGTTCTACAGAAGACTTACCTAATTGAGGTTTTAACTCTGTGGTTACAAACTTCCATACAAAAAATATAAAATAGCCCATACCTAGCGCAAGTACTACTGGGAATCCGAATTCGGATATCAACTGCGCTATCTTGTCCATTAATCCCTTCGAGCATCTATACTACCATCTTCTACGAAGTTTTCTGTACGTGCTATTCTGTCAATATCAGGTCTTAAATCTAGCGCGCTAGATACCAGTAAGTCTATCTTTATCATATCATTATTCATCATTCGCACTCTACTCTCTAACCCGTTGATAATGCCGGTTAAACTTGCGACTTGTCCTTTTACAGACTCTAATATATATTTTAAAGTCAAGAAGATAAAGAACGCCATAATAACAGCGCTTCCAATCGGGATACCAACTTCACTTAAAAATTGTGTAATACTCATACGAGTATTTATAAGTTATGTCTGATAGATGTGGATTATAATGGAAGAATTCTCTGGTGTTAAAGTCACTCTATCTGACTTCATTTCGTAAGGTCTTCCTGGTCCTAAATGGTCGAGTTGGTTAACATCATATCTAATTGAATTAGTACAGAAGATATAATTCTTACCAGTTCCTCTTTTTGGAATTTCAAGCTCTTCGCCAGCAAACTTAATGTAGCCACACTGACTCCAATCTCTATATAAGTGATCATATGTTCTAGCACCTTCTGGCCAGAACGTGCAACACCAAACATCAGATGGAGTGCCTCTTCCCCAATTGGTGCCGTTGGTATTTGCATTCCATCTATTACGTAAAGGCATACTAGGAATGATGCCTGTCATTGGATTGGCAAAATAGTTATTGTCGTCTATAACACCTAATGATTTGATTCTTTCTTTTACACCGTCACCTTCTAGTGACCAGTCTTGCACCCACGTTACTGAATAGTCTGTATCATCAAACTCTAATAGTTCGCTATACTTCTTGTCTCCATATTCATCTGGAATTCCAGCTTTGCCATCTATCTTATTGATAGTAAACAATCTACTAAGTCCGCCATGTGTTAGTCCTGTAGAATTGTTTTTAAATTTGCCCCAGTGTGTTTGATTGGGTGTAGAGTTTAAGAATGATCTAAACTCTTGAGCTTTGTCCATACCGAATGAAACTTTTTGTTCTCTTAGACCGCCGTGTTGTAATAAACATCTCCATGGCTGTCTAACCCAACCAGACTCTGTTCTATCAACTTTAGTACCTGGTATTGGTTGTGATGGTCTTGTCCATTGAACATGAGCACCAGCTATGTTCATTGAATGAATTAATATTCCATAGCATGCTGCATGAGATGATGTAGTTATTGGCATTTAAAAACTCCTGGTTCCGACAAGATGATATACTGTGGCTCGATCATATTCTGCAATTGCACCATCAATGCTTGAACCAATCTCATTACTTGATGCTACCATACCAACAAGATCTGTATTTCGACCAGCTTCTGTATGGCCATCAATTCCATCCATAAGTCTTAGGATGCCATTTTGTGTGGTAGGAGTTTCAGTTCCGTCAGGCTTGTATACTGGCTGTAAAACTTTCTGGCCAAGTTGGTTGAGTTGCACGGACGCAATGAAGCACGTCGAGTTTATTTGTGCGTAAGGTTCTGCTGATTGTACATATATTCTTCTAGCCATGGAAGTATTTATACAAACAATCCAATCGTCCAGAACGACAATAGCATAAAACCGAACACGCACAGCTGTATAACAGATGCCCAGAACACCTGTTTCATAGGATGAATCTCTACCAGTCTTTCGACTAAAGATTCATTAGGGGCAAGGTTTACTATTTGTAATATTTTTTCTTCTTTCATACCATTGGTGTTAATGCAAAAATTGACACGCAAAAAATTGTTACAAGTACAGCCAGTTCGAGGTTCTCTATCATAGTCTCGAAAGTTTTTCTGTATCTTCTTTCCATTTCTCAGCATCCTTAATTGCTCTTAGTGCACCAGGGTTGGCATCTAAGACGAGGCCGGATATTAACATTGAGTAAAGCAAGCTAGTTTTTACATTAGTCCAGCTCATAGTTTACCTGTAGTTAATTTCCATGTACATTATTATTAGTGGTAACAGTATTGGTCCAGTCAAAAAGAACACGAATTTTAGTGCCTCTTCAAGTTTCTCCAGCGTAAGACGAATGTCTATTTGCTCTTGATCATCTCTAAGTTTGTCAATCCTAGTCTCCATGAACCTCACTGCCCGTAGCACAGTAGTGGTCATAGTTTTCTCTATAAAAAAGTTATTATTAAAAGTGATAATTCTTTATCACTCGCGCTTATATATCATACTATAAATCTTGACTAATGTCAACAGTTTTTGTCCATCTATACCAGTCAGGTTTCATGTCAATCCGCTCTTGGATTCTTTGACGAACTATGAGTTGTTCGTCTGGTGTTGGAGTCCAATCGCCATACAATTCATCAGGCCATTGGTCTCTTTTAAACTTACGTTCTGGATCTGGATTCATACCTCGAGCTTTCATCTCTGCAATGATCTCTTTATATCTTTTATGGAGGTACTTGCCTTTATTGTAAAAGAATTTTACGTGTCCAGTACTTAATGTATATTTTTCTGGTAGCGAACTAAGTGTTTTATCCCTATTCTTAGACTTGAGTGTTCTCTGTAGAGCACTACCTACCATGAATAGTTCTCTATACTCTGCAACTAAATGTTGGTCTGCTAGTTCTGAAGTTGGTACAATATTAATTCGCGTCATGGACGTAAGACCCATACTTAGAAATTAAGTCTTCACCTGTGAGCTCTTTACCAAATGTACGAAGTAGTTCTCCATCTTGATATCTTTTAATAATACCAGAGTAGAAACTATAGTCGCTAACTCTCTTGTCGCCTTCTGTATCTTCTGGGTGATCGTCATACCACATAGAGTCTATTCCGTGAACATGTATACCTGATACCTGCTTTGCCCACACTTCTGCTTTTAATATTAACGCTTGTCTAGCTACCGCTTCGTTGTACTCTGTCATCTAACACCCACCTTATTTCTTGTCCCAATATTTTACTACAATATTGTTTAAAAGTCAACCCATCACCATCCTCAGCATATGACTCAGCAAGTTTGTCTTGGTCCTCTATAGTAAGAGGTACTTGGACATCTATGGTGATCATTTAAAAGAAGGACCTTTGAAGTTTATATTAACTCTTCTGAATCCACCTGACACTACTAAGTTGTATCCCCAAGCAGCAATACTAGGAAATATTATTAGTGTACCAAGTTCATTAATCCAAGCTGGTTGACATTTATCTGGATCACCAACTGGCTTACCATAGTTGTCTCTTCTAAAAGGTCTTTGCCAATCTCTAAAGATTAGCTCGCCACCTTGTATATCATCTCTGCTGCTACAATTAACAATTGCAGACCATTTGAAACATGATGCGTTTAGGTTCTTTGTATGTATTGTGTGTAGTGGTTTTGGATTGTCTTTAATGTCAGCTTCGACTGCCTCTTGAGCAACAAAGCTGTAGTCGGTCCAATCCATATTGAAGTTGCAAGTTTCTTCGTTCCAGTAGCCAACTTCGTTTGCAATCACATCAACCATGTCTAGGTTCTTATTATATAACTCCCTGATCTCCTGTTGGTTTTCAAAGAAATTTTGTATTGCTATAAACGGTCCATGGATACTTCTCTCATTACCCCTACCGCTTTCCATTGACCCATCTAACTTTTCAGTCTTGTCGACATCATTTAATATGTCACTTCTACCAGTATTGTGGTTCGTTATATGTTCAGCCATTTCCGGCATATTATCTCCATTGCGAATTTTGTTTACGTCTCATATCAGCTTGCTTCTCTTTGCGAATAGCATTCTGACGAGTGCGTTTCATTTCTTGATTCTTTTTATGTTTCTTTTGATTGGGCTTGACGTAGTATTCTTTCTCGCGCACAGTCTTAACTATGCCAGCGCGTTCGCATTGGTTGCGAAAGCGCCGTAGCATTTTATCAAAATGTTCGAATTTTCCTTTAGGAGTCACTGATGGCATTATGTATATTATACTCTAATTATTATATAAAGTCAACTATCCTACTGCTTTCTTTGTAAACAGTTCGTCGAATGTATTCTGTGCAATGTCTTTTCTTGTCTTGTTCATCTCAACACCGACAAAGTCTCTTCCCATTATAGCACATGCTGCTCCTGTTGATCCAAACCCACAGAAAGGATCTAATACTTTATCACCAGCGTTTGTATGAGTAGCAAGCATCCACATTGATAACATAACATGCTTATGGTTTCCACCAGCTAGTTGTCTGCATCCTCTAAACTTATTGCCTTCAAACATTTCTTTGATCTCTGTATCTAGTCCGAGTGATACTAACTGTGTAATCCTTTTTGTAATATGATGCCAGTCAGCTGGATCGGTACTAAATTGTACAACGTATCCATCTGTGAAGTGTGCGTCGGATCCTAATTGTCCAACTACTTTAAGACCACCTCTATCAGATAGTTCTACTTCTTCGTATGAGATACCTTGCTTAGCTAACCACTTCTGTCTTTCTTTTGCATCATGCTCGCCTTTATGGAAAGGTGATCTAAATGCTGATAGCTCTACATCATTCATTGAGTCAGGCATTGGGAAAAAGTCGAACGCATTGTTGTGTTCATTACTTCCAGGCCATGCATCTTTGTTTAACAATACACTTGATCCAACCTTTCTAAATGTTTGTACAAAAGTCCAATCGTCTCTCCTTCCCCAGAAGTGTTTGTTAGTAGATGCCTTTCTCATGTACGGTCTAAACATAGCCCATGTACTATCGGGCATTAGTTCCCAAACAGATTGTTGTGCTAACCATTCGTTTAATTTTTCTTGTGCGATACCAGTACAAGAGATAGTCATTGTTCCATCTGGATTGTCTATCATCTTCTCACCAGCTCTAACTGTAGCTGATACTAAGTCTCTAATTGTACCTATACCTTGGACACCATTAGCTCCATTCCAACGTCCGTCGAATGAAGGTATGTCTGTTATGATACGATCAACTTTGAATCCTTCGCTGATCATTTTTGTGTGGTGCTGTAACCAGTCACCGGAATAAATTATTCCTGCCATTGTATTCTCCTAAAATAAATCTCTTTTAAGTTGTTAAATATGTGAACAAGTTTCTTAATAAGAATAAAAGTCCAAAGCTATTTAGCATAATCAAAGCCCTGTCCTGCCAAATGACAGATACAATCACCCAACCAATGATACCTATTACAGATAGTACAAGGTCATATACTTGTAGTCCTTCTATGCCTCTAATAGACATAGCAGCTAAAACAAAAGCACTTGCCACCCATTTGATGTACCAGTCAGCTGTGTACTTAGGAGTAGCGGATTTGAATATCCGATTACTATTTTCTATTTCTTCTGGAGAAAATTTAGGGTCTGTCATATAAACCTAACACAAAATTCTCTGCAGCATCTTCTGCATAACACTCAGCGTGTCCTGTAATCTTTCTTATTCCTTGGAACACATTATCTATAAACAAATGTATATCATAGTCCATACCATTCTCATATACTTGTGCTTTTCTTTTCTGTCCTGTTCGATCGTCCCAATATTCGTGTAGTGGTTTACTAATCATCTAATGTAATCTCAATCTGTCTTGTGTGCCTCTTTCCTTGCACTGGTTGTCCTGCATCATACATATGATCAAACATTGCTGCTGACCCTTTCTTAATTCCTTCTTTACGTCCTACAAACCATCCATGAATGAATGCTGCTGGTAAAAACAATAAGTACCAATCAAGATATATTGAATCAAACATATGTACTCCTTTTATAGTTCACTTACTATTGTACAATATTTATGTACTTCGGTCAACGATAAATGTCCTAAAACATCATCATTCCAATCCATCATGCTTTGCCCGATAAATTCTCCATCAGGATACATAGGAGCAATCTCCCATAAGTCAGGACCACCGTAAGTATGATCGCCTCTTATAGCTGATACTTTTAATCCATTATCAAGTTCAATGATATGTTGTACCTTAAAGAAGTCATACTCTGCTCCCATAACCTTAGTATCGTTAGGGAACGTATCTGGAAATAAGATATCAGGTCCAGCTAATATTACATCCTTCTTACTCATCTCTCTCACCTATCTTAGTAAATGTTCTTCTTGCTTTGCTGAAACCTTTCAAAGGATTGTTAAACACCTTATCATTATGTTGAACTAACTGACCTTTACCATCTATATGATAGATCCCATTAGCAACCTTAACGTCGCCCCAGTCTGTAGTCTCTTGATATATCTTAATCATGCAAAGGGTCCTCCTAAGTAAAATGTCATTAACCACCAATGATATACAACCTGCAACGCGAGGAATAACATTAGAACTAAAAGCAACGCCACCGCGAGCTTTACTGTAAACTTAACTGCAGCAGGGAATAGAGTAACCGCTAAGTAGATAACCGTACATAACCCTATAAACTCTAACATTAATAACCGCTCGTCGTATGCGCGTATTCATCACTGCACTCAAAAGCCCCGCAAACGCACTGCCCAGGTAGTAGCTCTTCGTCGTCAGGTGCGAACTCTTGTGGAGATAAAGCACCATAACTCTTGAGATTAGCTAAGTCCTCAGCACTAAGCTGCGTGTGGTTCTTGTTATCTATACTCATTCTATTCTACCTTCTATGCTATCTACTTGTGAAGATATACTATCTACTTGTGAAGATACGTTCGATACGATATCCTCTACGTTACTGATATCAGACTGAACACTATCAATCCTATCATCTAACGCTTTAACCAAGTCTGTCAATGCATCTAAAGCATCACCTACGTGTTTGATCTCGTTCATAATTTGTCCTTGTGTTGGCATTCCCATAATTAACTCCTTTACTATACCATCTATTATACAACCTAGTCGATTAGAAGTCAACAGCTTTCACATCAAAAATTTTACGCGCGTATTTTTTAGAACGACCCTCATAGGCATTCGGTATATTTCCGTGCTATATTCCAAAGAAGGTACCTGGAATCCTGACACTATTTCACCTACCCGCCAGGGCATTGATCTATTTCTATATGGGATAAGGGGAGAGGAGCTTTCGCTCCCCTCTAGTAAGTACTACGTATGAATGTAGTAGGTTATGATTCTATTAGCTTTCCATCTTTATACATTTCTGGATACTGTTTCATATCATATTCTTTTCTTAGTTTATCTCTAAGAGCATACATCTTCTTATTAGTCTTGCTCTTAGACCAATGTGTGCTCCATATGATAGCTGGATATAACATAAGCTCTCTATTAGACTTCTCTAGTAGCATGTCTAGTATTTCCTGGTCTTCATATCTAGTGCTACCATATCCATCAGCTTGATATGCCTGGTGCATATCTGATGCTATGATATCCCTTATACAATCTAGGTCGTTATATAAGTCCTGCTGCTTCTCAGTAGACGTTATATCACGCGCACCTAGAGAGTCGAGGTAATCAAACAGTGGTTTATAGTCGTCTGCTATTCGCTCGTCTGATTCATGTAGTCTATGCATGCTGTCATATGATGCCTGTATATACGACCTGCATTCTTGTAAATTAAGAGTGCTGGTTCTATCAAGAATTTTCCTGATGTTAGTTTTATCGTTCTTATTAAAAAATCTTCCGTGTAACATATTAAGTTCTTACGACAGTCCTTTCTGCCATTCTAGCTTTCAGTGCATTCTGAAAACTTTCGTACTTGTACAAACTAATCCAAGATGCATTACTCATCTCACCTTGGTCACAATCGAAATTGTATGAACCGTTACAAGAATCTTCTCCATTCTCGTAATCAGCATCTGCACAACTATTACCACAACATTCTGGACATATAGCCATTACTATACTTCCTCCAGAACCACCAATACGAGTTCCTTCGTATTGAATAATGTTATCTATACAATCATCAATCATTTCTGAAAAATCAATTGTATCCATTCCTGTTCTTGTAGGA
>Ga0181418_1000605_pt1 | contig 12065 bp, 18 predicted proteins | sample 41SPOviralmetaG_FD_130143 | JGI IMG/M metagenome (GOLD analysis project Ga0181418, IMG submission 130143) | Marine viral communities from the oligotrophic San Pedro Time Series (SPOT) site, San Pedro Channel, CA, USA - 41 SPOT_SRF_2013-03-13 | ecosystem: Environmental > Aquatic > Marine > Strait...
AAAGACAAAGAGCTTATTCTTTATCTCAAGGAAGCCATCAACATCAGTCGGGCTAAGATTGCCGTAGTTAATGCCTGTCAGGTCAACTAGTTGCGCGGCTCGTTCTGGGTGTTCTAGCGGTCTTATCATATTTTGTAAATTGTCTGAGCAATCCATTTGGAGCGGCTTAAATCACCCCGGATTGCGTCCAGCTTCTCCCATACCGCTGGCGGTAAGTTGATGCTGCTAGTCTTAACAGTGCGGCCCTTGCCGCTGCCTTTGGGCCTTCCGGCCCCTACTCGTTTTCCTCCATGTTTATTCATTTGTTATTTTTTCTACTTTTATGGTTTTTCGCTCGACCCAAGTTTTTTTACTGGCGACAAGAAACGATTCAACCTCTATGAGGGTCTGATTGTATCTATTTCCTTCCACGGCGTAGGTATCAATAAAAGTGTGATACAATTCTCTTTCCTCAATAATGCCATACAGCTTTTCCTTGTAATCTTTTAGAGAAGAAGCGTGGAATTCAGTAATTACATCATCTTCAATGAAGAGTTTGATGCGGGTAGGAAAATTGTTAAATTTTTTCATTTTAGTAAATCCTTTTTGATAGCTTGATAACTGGCACCAACTCTTGAAATGGTTTTTCGTTTTGCTTGTCTTGCTCAAGTGCGCTTTGTGCTTCTGCAACCCACCTTGAAACAGGCAGGTGAGTCATAGCTGAGACCATTACTGAGTCAGCGTTTAATGCACCGTGTGCATTTGTGAAGTAAAAGCAACCGCTTCCGTTGCCGCCTTGTATCTCAAGCCCAAGGTGGGCGATGGCTTTGTTGATTTTTTTTCTCATATCTAAATAAAGTAAATCGTATTTCTTGAATGTTGTAAACCCCTAAAATAAAAAAAAGTAAAAAAAACGGGGCAGGGCTTTTACACCCCACCCCGTGAATACACACACTTACAAATTTAAAACGGGATTTCGTCCCCGTCATCAATGTCGGCAGCTTCCTGCTCCCCGGTTGGTCTTTGTTGTTCATTGTTGTCCCAACCAACATTTTTCCAGCCGTTTCCAACATAAATTTTAGGAACTTTGGAAACACGCTCTTCTTTGCTTTGCGTTTGATTTACACTTGCATCATACCCGTAAGAGTCTTTTTCCTGATTAATCCAAACATCTAAATCACAATAAGTTCCTTGTTTACCAACATAAAACCGACTTTTATCTAGCTTTTTCAGATTAATCTTTATTTTTACTAATTTCCCACTCATTTGTTTTTTTTGCTTTTTGTTTTTATCACTCAGCGCATTCAATGCGCCAAGCGATGAGATTTGTGTAATGTTTGCCATCTTTGCCACGGTTGCCTTTGATGTCGTAAAAGACTTTGACAAAATCGCCCGGCTGGTAAACGCTTATGATGTCAGCCTTTTCGTGGTGCAGCTCAAAGACCAGCTCTTGAGAGTATGCCCCGGGCGTTTCAATAACAAATCGGACTTTTCGGAAGCCATTTTCATAGGCTTCTTCTGGTTGGATTTCAATAATCTCACCCAGCTTAGTGTCTGGCTTGCGTTTCATTTCGTTGTGATTGTTAGGTTTTTAAATGTTTTAGCAAGTGTTTTTTTACGACTCACGAAAGTAGATTTTGTCTGCATCTCTGACAATTGGCAGCAGCAACCCGGAGCGTCCGGTGTGCCTGTCTTTCTTGATTGTGATGCCAGTGACAGAAAGGTAGTCATCATCTTTTTCATCCATTTCTTGCACCAGAGAAAGCACATAGTCAGCATCTTCATTGATAGACGTGGCATATTTTAGGTGTCCTTCCTTGTTCTGCTGGGATAACACAAAAATAAGCAAATTTAATTCCTTGGCAATGCCTTGCAGGGCGTGTGAAATTTGAGTCAGTTCCTGCTCTTTGCTGGTTGCATCAGTGACTTGTATCAATTGCAGATAATCAATCCCAATCACTCTCACGCCGTGGCGTTTATGCGCTCGCCGTATCATCGTAATGATTTGCCCGATTCGCGGTGACACTGGCTCTTCAAAATGCAAGGGCATGGCTTTAATGGCCCTGTAAGCCTTTCTGAAGGCACTTAGCTCTTCTTTGGATACAGTTCGCCTATTTTGCTTCCGGGCGTATGAGAGCGGGTCTGAGAGCAATTCAGACGGTAGTCTGCCATACGTCCCTATGAACCGCTGCATGATTTGCTGGGCAGTCATCTCGCAAGAAATCATTAGGCATGGTGTCCCAGTGCTGGCGATGTCGGTCAGGAACTGCCCGGCAAGCAATGTCTTACCGCTTCCGGGGAATCCGGCAATAACGCAATACCGTGGCGTTTTAAATCCCCGCAAAGCTGCCGAAAGAGTAGACAGTGAAACTTCAAAACCATTTGGCTCAACTTTGCCATTCACCAAATCAGCAAACTCATCGGCAACAGCTTTGAGCAATGCAGCCCGGTCTCGGGTTGTCTCAGTGTCGGTTGCTAACTCGGCCACTTCTGTCATTGGTTGCCCGGTTGCTTCGACGAAGCCTGTTTTGTCGTTCATATCGGCTGCTCGCTCTGCAAGGTTCTCGGCTGCATCAACTGCTAACCTTCTGCTGTGACAATCCCGCATTGCATCAATGCTCTGCCCGAAATGGCTAATGCTTGGCGCATTTACTAAAATTTGAGCAATATCAGCCACGCCGTCAGTTCCGTTAATCATGCCGCGCTGCTTGAGTGCTTCAACGGTCAAGGACAAGTCTCCTTGAACATCAGCCGGGAGCTTGTTGCTCGTTGCAAATTCGTAGAGTCGTCGGTAGTGCTGAGAGTAGAACCATTCTGGTTGTATCGGTTTCTCATCCCAGCCGGGTAGTTTCTGCATAACCACGCTGAGAACATATTTTTCAGCTTCTAAGGCTGTCGGTTTTTGAATTTCATTCATAGCATTTCTTTAGTCAGGATTCTCACTGTTTTCTTTGCTGGCTGCTCAGGCAAGTCCAGCCACTTTTCATTTTTCAACCATAAGTGTAAACCCGGTATAAAACTGCCACCGTCTTTTGTCCAGTCGTCACACTTGTTCCATGCTTCGATTGCTTTGACGATTGTTTCTTTGTCGGGCCTGTCTTTTTTCTTAATCTTTTTCCATTCATCGGCCACTTGTTTGCGGCTACTTCTTCGCCTTGCTCGCTCCGGTGCAGAGTTCCAGAATGACAAAAGCAAATCCTTATCCAACTCCTCCGCATTTGCGGAGTTCTTAGTTATCTTTTCCTTTCTTTTCTTTTCCTTTCCTTTCTTTTCGTTTCGCTGATGGTTACCCATATGGTTATCCATATGGTTTTCTTCCTTTATTCCATCAGGGTTTTCAGTTGCCTTGACTTTTTTAGGACGACCGCCAAGCTTGCCTTTTTCGCGTTTAGATTTCACTGCTGCTTCGGACTCAACCGGATAGAATTTCACCACTAAGTTTTCACCTTCAAAACCATAAAGTTTGCTAATGGTTTTTACTTCGTCTTCAGTCACTCCAGCAAGCTGTTGCCACTGCCTACTTTTCCAATTTTTGCAGTTTTCAATCGTTCCGCTGTTCTCTTGTGTCGCACACCATCCAAGTAATGCCAGCCATGTGGCTCGCTCTATTGGGTCCGCACCTATAAACTCGACACCGCGCAAAATGTCGGTGTGGATGTTCAAATAATTCATTCGTTTTCAGTCTCTTTTTTGGGTTTCGTGTCGTTGCTCTGTGAGCCTATAAAGGTCTCCTATCGTTTTGTCTATTTTCATTTCGTTTGTCATAAAAAATTAACCGTCACACCGCTCACAAATCCAACCCTGAGTGTGATTGTGGTAAAGATTCACACCGCATTTACAAACCTTTTGCTCAGTATCAACGTAATGTGTCAGCCGGGCAACTTGCCCGTTGTCGTAAGAATGAATAAATGCTTCCACCGCCTTTGGGCTGCGATAACCCTTTTTAGCGTGCCAAGCGTCACTTGCGGACGGGCTGCGAAGATATTCAGCAGTCACTCCAATGAAATCTTGCCCGGCCATAAATTTAGCGGTTTGTTTGTGGTGAATGTGATGCAGATAAATGTAGCGGTGAACGCTGTTGCTCCACATATCTGGGCGCTCTGTCGCCATCAGCAAAGGAGTGTCGGCAAGTTTGGCACCATCGCCGTGGCTAAAACTTAAAAGGTTCTTGCCGTAGCTCGTATACTTTCGGTGTGCTATTGATACATCAAAAGTGATGTTTTTGGATTTGCGAAAATAGGCTTTGATTGTTTGAGCCAACATGAAGCCGCTCATAAAGTCGTGATTTGACGGTGCAAAAATAATTTCGACATTGGCAAGCGGAAGACACTTTTCAATCGCTCTGATATACATATCCCGGGCGGCTAGGAAAGCATCATGCCACTTGCCATCCATGTCTTGGCTTGTCCCGCCAGTGGTCACCGGAGAGCTTGACGAGTCGATGTGAAGGCAATCGTTGCCAATCACGAAGATAATTTTGTCCAAAGGAAAGCCAGCAGCTTTTTGCAGAAGCGAATCAATCCCAGAGTCAACTATGCTCACGGCCTTCTTCACATCATAACTTTCACCAGCTTCGTGGTTGACTGCCAGTTTGCCAACATGGATGTCCGAAGGGTCAAGGATTAAGCAGTGCGGGTTTTTGATTTTGCTGCGCTTAATTTTGCGAAACTTTGGTGAGTATCGCTGAACGTCTTTAATGATAGGGTCAAAGACATCTTCCAATTGCAAGCCGTCAGTCTTGCTAAAAATTGAAAACTTTTCTGACTTATACCAAAAGTGTTTGACGTTTGAGAGCGGCAACCCGGCTTCATCGCATTGGTTTACAAGCTCGCTCGCCACGCCCTTTTTACGAAGCTGCCTTATTAGAGCATATTCGTCTTCGCTTAGTCTTAATCTTGGAACGCTCATTGTTTAAGTCTCTTTTGAGTTCGCTCCCATGCCGGGAAAAATACTTCGTCCATGCAGCGCACAACTGCTTCCTGCTCGTAGTTTTCACACCAACCAACGCCGGAAACCAGCAATGATGCTTCCAGCATTTCGTGCCGTAGGGTTGTTTCTAGCGTCCAGCCAGTAATTTCTTTGCTCAAAACTATCACCCGGTCATCATGGCGGTATTGGCCATAACAGTCATCAAGCTCGGCACGTTTGATTTTAATTCGTTGCCCTGCAATTAGGACGCTTTGCGGAAATGGCATTTTGAAAATTGGTAATGTTTTAAGCGTGGCTCATGCACTCCGTTAATTTGCCGAGCAAGTTCTAGAAAGTTTTCATCCGGCAAAGCGTGCTTGCGGCACTTGCACTCTGCAAACGTAACACCCGGCTCATATTGTAGCTTTGGCTGGCATTTGCATTTAGGACAATGTGAGACAAGCCACTGGGCTTGATTGAGTTTGTCGTTATGTTTGGTTAGTGCGCTCATGCTCGTTGCCAGTGGTGTCTCGCAATTAGGTATGCGTCAATTATACCGTCGTGCGGTTTTCTAGCTCTCTCGCTTCCAAGCCAGTTTTCATCTGGGCAAAGTCGACTGGCTTCACGTAATGCATAAACTTTTGTTTCACCTTTTGGCACCTTTCCAAGCATAGCCTTTTGCCATTCCCTAACTTGCACCCTTACGACTTCCTGCACCCGGCTTTCTGCCATGCCAACAAGTTTCCCAAATGATAGAGCCATAGAGCGCACTGCTGCACTGCTCTTAGCGTGCGGCAGCGGCTCTTCAATGGCCAACGTGTAAGGTGAATGCAAGTCACACAGCCAACGGTAAACGGCCAATGAGTCAACTTCACGCTTCTTGCCCACCTTTTTGGTCGGCATTTTTATACGGTCAATCAAATCACCGTTGTGGGTCGAGATTGCTGCTAACCCGCCGTCTAGCCCGTTGTCTATGCCGACGATTATCATTTGAATATGTCGTCAAGAATGTCTTGAGCCTTGTGCGTCAAAGAATACCTGCAAGTAGCAGTTCCACGTTTCCCACCTTCATGCTGAAGAATCACCAAACCTTTTTCGGCAAGCTGCATCATTAAAGCCCTGACGCTGCTGCGAGTTGTGTTTAATATCTTAGCCAGCTCTGTCGTTTTAATTTTTGGGTCGAAATCAATGGCAAGCAGTGACATCTCTTGGCGTTTAGTCGTCACGCCAGCATCAATTACTCTTCTCAATGCCGTCAACTTAGCAACGTGACTTGTCTGCATTTTACTCGTCTTCATCTTGCATTGCTGCCCAAACTGGGCGGTTAAGAATTGGTGTCTCGTTCTCTGCAAGCATCGGCCAATGGTCTTCCTGAGCAGCGTGTTTGAGCTTACCAAGTAACCTTAGCGCAGTCTTTAGCCCTGCCGCAATTTCATCCCGGTGAAGCTCAGTTACACAAACTTCATAAGGTGGCTGGCTTGACTGCCAAACAATTTTAAACCGCTGCCGGGTGTCTTCCGGGTGTGTTGAGTTCCAGAGTGCTAGATAAAGCCCAGCTTGAACGTGGTAACCAAAATTGGCGAATGCCTTGCTGAAGCCTTCAAGCGTGAAGTCCATACCTGTCGTCTTCAAATCAACAAGGTAATCTTTTCCGACCGGGGCAAGGTCAACAAGCCCTTTAAACTGAACACCGCTAATCTTTGCGCCAATGATGACTTGTTTTAGACTGTTATCAAATATCTCAGCAGATTGAACATTAGTCTGCATCAGCATTTCAGATGCTTTTACGCCTTCATCAAATTGCTGTTGAGTGATTATGGTTTTGCCAACAGCAAGCTGTTCATCACGCCATTCCTTAGCTTCTTTGGTTCTGTAGCTTAAGAAAGGTGAAATTCTTATTTCTTCTTCAACCAGCTCCGGGGTGGTGGTTAGACAATCAACTAGGCTGCCCCACTGCATCGCCGGGGTGGGTGAAAACTCCCGGGGGTGAAACCGCCACTTAAACAGGCTGCTGCTGTTAAGCTCCCACAACACTGATTTGCTTAGGTATGATTCCGGCGCAAAGATGTCAGCTCGGTTGCATTTGAGCAGTGTGTGATAGTCGGCACTGCTTACTTCGTGAATCTTCATTTAAGCGGTTCGATTGTGTTTTGAATCTTGCTTTCAAGCACCGTCTTTGCCTTAACAAAGTCGATTTTCGGAACATCCTTAATGGCATCAACTCCGAGCCATTTAAGAAATTTATCCTTATCAGAATTTGTTTGGCTCAATAAGCTTTCCAGCTTCTTGGCCTGTGCCGCTGTAATGACTTGCACAGTGTGCCGCGCTTGGTGGCTGTCGCTGTCTTCACTAGCGTCAAGGCAAAGAAGCCCGGCCAAAGCATACTTGCGAGCGTAAGAACTAGCAGAGCCGCTGATTTGCTCCATGCTCATGCCTTTACGGCTAGAGTCTAGTTCAGCGTAGCCAGTGCTTGCTAGTGCAGTCTCGCCATCTGAAATGGTCGCTGTTGCTTTCACAAATAGGCGGCCATCAATGTCATGCAAATCGTCGCTAATGTTTAAGAGTAGCTTGTGCTTCTCCAATAATGGTTTTGAAGCCATCGTGATGTCTTCGACGTTTCTATAATTGAACTTTGCAAAAGAATTTTTGCGCTGCTTGGGTGTCTTCAGTTCGGCAATAAGCTGAACCATGTTTTTTGGTATTTTCATTTGATGTTGTTTTTTGCTTTCTTGTCGGCTTGCTGTTTTAGCTTGCTTAAATATCTTTGATTGCTGCGATTCATGTTGAGCGCAACGATTAAAATTGTGAATGGAGCCATAAGAACAATGGCTAAAATTGTCAGGATTTGGTGATTCATTTTGAATGATTGTAAAAACGCTTTTGGCTTGTGTATTCTTTTTTGATTAGCTCAAATGCTTTTTCGTCAGGTAAAATCTTGTGATTAATATAGTGACCTTCTTTTTCAAGAATCTCAACACACTCTTCCCACTTTTTAAGTGAAACCCGATAGGTAGGACACCAAACTTTATTGTTTTCCCAACAATATACATTAATGGATATTAAATCCTTTTTGCTATCAACATGAGTGACACGATAGCGAATTTTTTTTCGCCCATGATTATCATCATTAATTTTAATAAATAAACCCGGAGTAAATTTGTCTTTGCTTGTTATATTCATATCGTTTTTTAAATGGTTGCCCGTCTTTCCGGGCTGTCAGGATTTGTTTAAGCTCGTTCCAAGGAGCGGGGAGTAGGATACCCAGCCGTTAAAGTTTAAGGTTGCCCGCCAGCCCATGCCATGAAGATTAAAATGGCGATGTAGGCGATGGCTTGGAGAATTTCTTTTGCGTTCATAAGATTAAGGTTTTAGTGCTTAATAGTTTTTAAGTGTCGGCTGCCGAGTGGTAAGCCACTTGACTTCATCTTTTGCGTGGCAAATTGCGTCATCTCTGCTAAAAAACTCATCTCGGCTAATGCAGTCCAACCAGTTTCCTCCGCCAGTATGTTGAAGAAAAGATGTAGTAACCCGCCACTGTCCCCACTCCTCAGAACCTAAAAAGTCAAGAGTGACTGATGCATTTCGGATAGTTAATGAGTCCGCAATGTTGCGAATTAAGGGCTTAGTAATTATTTTCATATCGCCGTGACTATTTCACAAATGCCCCGGGAGTAAAAGACTTTTTTTATCCGCTAGGGCGTTTTTCTTTAAAATCCCTTATTTTATAAGGGTTTAATCAGCAAAATAATTCTTGAGAGCGTCAGCGTAAACGTCTGCAAGCACCTCCTGATTGCCGTCAAACAGCACCCATTCGCCCGGGTTGCTGCCAAAGAACGGCTCGCATATGATTGCTGTTGGCTCTGTTTTGATTAGGAACTTATAGCCGCGCTCACCAACCCGCACCATTTTTGCACCACGGTTATTTTGAGCAGGAATTGCTGCTTCATGCTGGTCGGCGAATGCATTGGCCAACTTCTCGCCGCTTTTGCTGCCGTGGTAAAATAGATACTCAAAGCCCTTGGCTGAAGTGCTTGTGTAACTGTTGAAATGTAGTTCAAGGGCAACATCAAACCCCCAAGTTCTTTCGCGCACCCAGTCCATGCTTTTGCCGTATGTTTTGAACGGGTATTCGTTGATTACTTCGGATGCAATGCCGCGCTCTTTTAGTTTTTCATTCAGGAAAATAGCAACGGCATGATTAAATTCCCATTCACTGACACCGCCCACACTTTTGGCACCACTATCATTGATTCGGCTATGGCCAACGCAAATGGCAACTTTCCTAACTGGCTCGGGCTTTGGCTCACTTTTAAAAAACAAGGCGAGCAGTTTTTGGAAAAAAGATTTCATTTGCTGCCGATTATTATGGCTCTTCGATAGGAATAGTCACTATGAAACTTCTGCCCGCGCCCGGGAAGGATGCCTTCTTCAAATTGATAAAACTGGCCCTCAATCAGAGTCACTGTCGGCGGGTCGTAGAGTGCGCTCTCGTTTAAGCCGCGCAGCGAGTCTTTCAATGCGCAACTTGGCAGCAGCATCGCCAATGCTAGCAAGCTCATCAATCTCATCCTCAAGGCCATAGCTGTAATTCCGTTGCAACCAATCCAAATGAGCAACATATGCTCTCAGAGCGGCTGTCAGGAGCTTTATCACTTGTCTTTGGCCTTGAACACGTTAAGGGCCAGCCAGTCAATCAGCTTGTAAGCCTTGCCGATGATGGTGTCATCTTTTGGGGTGGGTGTCAGGGCAGCGATTGCGGAAGCGGCTGCGATGACGGCGGTAACAATTCCGAAGAGTTGTTCTTTGTTTTCAATTAGGTAATCAATCATTTTTTGCGGTTTTTGAATTTCTGCCAAGTGTTTGCGAGTGAAAGGATTCCGATAATCAAGCCAATGATTGCAGACATCAATCCTACGGCAGTCTCAAAATGGTTAAAATAAGCAGAGATAGCTGACCAGCTTGATGCAAGCATTCCAGTGATTGGGTGGGTCAAATGGTTGTCCATCACTCAAGTTCGTTTTGTGGCTCGGGCTTAATCGCCAAAAACTCCAACTGCGTCAACTCCTGCACACCCTCGGCATCTTCAAGCATCGCATCGTCGTTAGATGTGAATCTCCAGCAGTCGATGGCTATAAGTCGTCCACTACCATCAGTAGCTTCTGCCAGGTTAGCAACAGGTGGAAGTCCGGTGAGCGTAGTTCCTTGTTTGTTAGGATAGCCCCGGTCAGAGTCTACGGCTGCAACAAGTCCCGTGTAGAGTTCGTCTGGCTTGACGACGTAATAACGAAACCCAGTGTCAGCGCGGGATTGCTCAATGTCTGTGAGTGGTTCTTGTTGTTCGTCCATTAGTCTATCAGTTCTAGTTCGTCGAGAAGCTCAAGGTCTTCTTCGACAGGTGGCTCCCAGCTTAGGCGTTGTAGGTAAGTCTCAAGGTTAATCTCTTCGATACCCTCTAGGTCAAAGTCGTCGGTCTCAAGGATGCCACTGCGCTTAACACAATAGAGTCTGTCGCTGTTGGTCTCAGGGTCTAAGAAAGTGTTATCCCAAAGAGCCAGCCACCGTTCACTTTGTTCGTCTGGGAGTGACCTTGCGGTGTTCCCGGCGGCTGTGAGTTGCTCGTAGGATGCCTTTTTGCTAAACTTAAAGAATAAATGAGTTTCGTCTGTCATTACTTAAAGTGTTACGTTGTTAACAATGATGCTCCAGCCCTTGGCCTTGAGTGAGTCCACTGCGGAGTTAGTCGCGGCACTGAGTGAGCCAGTGGCTGTATTGTAGTCAATGTCTATGGCAGCGTCACCCAAAGCAGTTCCACCAGATGCTCCGTTAGTCGTTGCGTATTTGCCGGATGCGTCGATGGACGTCAGTATGTTCTCGACCGATTGTGCGGTGAGTGACGTGCAGCCGTCCCATGTAAGGTTGAAGACTCCTGTTGTTATGCTTGATGGATTCCAGTTAGCAAAGACATCGGCTGAGAAATCTGTGAGTGACGTGCAGTTTAACCATGCCTGATTTGCATTAGCCGCTAAGGGAAGCTCTGAGCTAAAACTTGTGAGTGAGGAGCAGTTATGCCATGCGAGTAGCATTTGAGTCGCTGATGGCAGAGGCGTATCAAAACTAGTGAGTGACGTGCAGCTTAACCATGCGTATTTCGCGGTAGTCACTGCCGACAGGTCTGAGCTAAAACTTGTGAGCAAAGCGCACTGATACCATGCCTGATTCACGTTTGTCGCAGTAGGTAATGGAGTGCTAAACGAAGTGAGTCCACTTTGCTGCCATGCGCTCGTAAAGTTCACATTGCTTGCGCTCGTGCCGAGCTTTGCGCCCGCCGGGAATGACGTTAGGGCCGAGCAGTTTTGCCATGCGGACGTGAAGTTGGTGCAGTTGGGAATCTCAGTTGTCCTAAAATCTGTAAGTGCGAGGCAGTAATTCCAAGCAAGACTGACGTCGGTAGCAGATGGAAGCGCGGGAGCATTAAAAGAAAGGAGTCCGTAGCAATTTCTCCAAGCACTGCCAAAATTTGTTGCTCCCGTAAAATCTACAGCATTAAACTCAGTAATATCAAATCTCTGAAACCAACCGTTGTTATAACTACTAGCAGTCGTTCCATCAGCCGCGCCTCGGTCAATCAAAAGCTTCCGCGCTTGCTCAATATCAGCACCTGTTGCCGATTCTGGTAAAAGCAGCATTCCAAAAGAATCTCCGACTGACCTGTGACTGCCAGCGTTACCCAAAAGATTCAACTCAGTGACCGCATTTGCATTCACGCGATACGCAAAGGTTCCGAGTGACGTGCCTACGACCTGCCAGCCTGCTTGGGAAGTCGATGGAATATCTAGGTGGTCAGTGTTGTCTGCGAAGGTAACAACATAGCCGTCAGACACTGGTTGGTCGTTAGCGGTGGCCTGTGTTGCAAGCTTGTCGGCATCGCCATTGTCCGAGCCAACGATACGCCCGTTCCAAGCCGATGACCCTGATGAAATCGCGCCGACTGGGGCTTTCTGTGCGTCGTAGAAGTAATAACCGAAACCGTCCTTTAAATCGAAGACCAAATTGCGATTATTAATATAATTACGAACTGAGTCAGCTTGGTCGTCGGTGATTGACGCAGGGAAAACGGCGAGGAACTCTAGGTCTAGCGCTGCTCTGTTTGAATTACCCGTGTGCATGAAACCAAGGGC
>Ga0181418_1000606_pt1 | contig 12053 bp, 18 predicted proteins | sample 41SPOviralmetaG_FD_130143 | JGI IMG/M metagenome (GOLD analysis project Ga0181418, IMG submission 130143) | Marine viral communities from the oligotrophic San Pedro Time Series (SPOT) site, San Pedro Channel, CA, USA - 41 SPOT_SRF_2013-03-13 | ecosystem: Environmental > Aquatic > Marine > Strait...
ATTTCTCTTGATATATTTTGCATACCATCATCGTTTTCTGACCAACCGCTAAAAGTATTGACCCCTTCTTTATCTAAAGCTTGTTTAACTTCTTGAGCCAACATACCGTGCATTACAACTTCAGTGTCTTTTTGATTTTCTTCGTTGTAATCATCAAATTGTTTAGGAATTTCATAAGAAGGTTTCCAACGATAAGTAACAGTTCGTAAGTTATTAATAAAGTTAAGACCAAGACTATCATCGTTAATATCTTGTTTTATTCTTTCGTCTGATGACCTTGACCAATTAGCATCACTCGTAAATGTGTTAGATACAACATTACTAGATTTTCCAAATTTAAACTGATTATCTGAGCCAGAAAATCCTATACCTATAACTATCCCAAACGAAGTATCATGGGCAACATCAGCGGAATTACCTATTACTATATTATTACTCCCTGATTGTATTGTTGCACCAGCGTGTAATCCAACTGCTGTATTTGAACTTCCTGTAGTACAAAGTTTTAATGCTTCTTTACCTACTGCTGTGTTATTACTTGCGGTTGTATCTCTTAATGCTTCTCTTCCAACTGCTGTATTATCTACTGCTGTAGTAATTGTAGATAAAGCTATATAACCTAATGCTGTATTTCTTGTTCCAGAAGTACAGCTATCAAGTGCTGTAGAACCTACAGCAGTATTTTCAACACCATCTTGTATAGCTTTTCCAGCATCTAAACCAATTGCTGTGTTGTCACTTGCAGTTGTAAGGTTGCTTAAAGCATCAGCACCCATACCAGTATTTCCATCGCCAGAAGTAAGAACATTAAATACTTGATGCCCAAAACCTGTGTTGTTATTTGCTGTGCTAAGTGTGCCTGTACCAGCATCGTTACTAATTAACATTGAATTAGTAAAGTTTGACTTAGAACCTGTAAATCCTAACAAGTTCATAGTTCCAGATATCTCAAAGTTTTGCGATTCATCAATGGTAATTGTTGGAGTCGTACCAACTGTTGAACCTACACCAATAATTAATTTATCTGCTGAATCATCTAGTCCTATATAGTAATCCTGTGCGTTACCGTCAAAGACTATTTTAGTATCTTCGGCTGTTCCATCCCCTATAGTAAAACCTGCTCCGGCACTAAATAATTCTACTGGTACTTTAGTTGTCATTTATATCTCCTAAAAATATGTTCTATCATCTGACATATATTTTGGTTGTGGATTTATCAGATTAGATTTCATTTGCTTCATGCCTTTTTTATAATCTTCTAATGCAAAAGCAGCTTGTTGAGGACTTTCTTTAAACTGCCAAACATAGTATCTAGCTCTAGCTGTTATTACATTTGCATATTGGTCTGGTAGAACTATAGTATCACCAAACGCTGATAGTTCTGTCGGCTTGTTGTAGCCATAAAAATGTACGTTGTAAACTTTGTCAGGTATAGGACTTAGCCCAAACTTTCTATGGTCTGGACTACGTATTACATAAACAGGCTCTCCATAAGCTTGAGTTGATGCATCATCACTATTCTCACTATCTCTATAATACCTAGTCCACTCATCTAATGTTAAAAATCTTAACCCTTTTGAAACAAACGGTGCTGATTCTCCAGAGACACTAATAGTTGTGATGTAAAAATCATCCCAATCTATTGATGCAAAGTCTGAAGTAATATCAATACTACCATCTTTTAACAGATACCATCTAGTACCTGCAGTAGTTGCTACAGTTGTATTACCATAAAAAGGGTCTGTCTCACCACTAGCACCTGCCGAAAAGAAAGGTAACTGTGGTTCTTGATTAGCAATATCGTTTATAGATTTGTTAATAGAATTTTTGACAAACGCTTGTATGCCTGTAGCGTCTCCAAAGTTTGATGAAGTTAAGACAACTTCGTTCAACTCTCTGAGGACATCATTCGTCAGAGTTAAGAATGTTTTAGCCATTATTTACTATGTACTTTTTGTATTTCAAAAGAAGCTTTTTTACTAGCTCCTTTGTGAGCTTTATAACCGCCTTTAGGGTCTTTCATTAGTTTAAAGCCTTTACCAGACTTCATCCAATGATAACCTTTTGGTGCATCTACTTTCATGTTTAGTTAGGTTTTTGATTTTCCATTGATGCCATTACAGCAGGTCCACCGTCATTCATTCCATATCTCATCATCTTACCTTTTTTCATAGGTGTTCTACCGTACATCATTTTTTTTCTTTTCTTTTCCATTGGTTTGTGTCCAGCCATTATTTTTCTCCTTTGTTTTCTTCGTATTTGAATTTCATAGTGTTGTAACCTACCATTTCTTTACACATCTCTTCTTTTGAATGAATAGAATCGTAATAAGAAATGTTACCACTAGGCTTTGGATTACCTTGTAAGTTTTGTTCGTTGTGTTTCATAATCTCTCCTTAAAAAAAGGAGGAGTCCGAAGACTCCCCCAGTTTTATTAGTCTACTGTGTAGAAAGCTGTTACTAAAGCTTCAGGTCTTAAAACCTTAGCTCCGTATACATGCAATCCTCTTACGATATCACCGAAAGAACTAGGGTCTCTTAGGACCTCAGTTGAGATGATAGTTTGAGCAGTTGCAGTAGAAGAAATGTGACCAGCCATAATTTTGCCAGTAGCTGTACTAGCAGCAGCAACATTATTAGATTTGTACATGTCAAATCCTCTTAGTTTACCACTAGACACAAGACCATTTCTTATAGAGCCTTGACCTGCGTTAAAGTCTACGCTTAAAAGCTTAGAACCAGATTGTGCAAGTTCATTGTAGAATGAAGGCGGTGCAACGAACCATCTTCCTTCTTCAGGTATGCTTTGCTCATCTAGTAGCTTAGCCATGAATGACATCACGTCTAATGGGTCAGTTCCAGTACCATCAGAACCTGTAAGGTCGATAGCGTTAGAACCACCTTGATGCTGACCCATAGTTTGAGTAGCAGCAGATGCATCAGCACCTAGAACGTGGTCAGGTGAAGATGTAGAAACTCCAGAGAACATAGTTGCAATTACAGCAGCATCATATGAATCTCTCAATGCATATGCAGCAGATGAAGTAGCAACTTCTTTGAAGTTAACGTGTGACATATTAGTTTCAATATCATCTACGATGAATTTGAAAGCCTTTGCACTATCTACAACCAAAGATATCTCTTGGTCGGTTAACTTTGTTTGCGTAGTGTCAGAACCTCTTGTGTAATCAGAAACTGAAATTACAGGTTCTTTAATAATCCTAACTGAGTCTCCGAAAGCAGAAATCTCACCGGCATAGTCGGTGTTAGTAATAGCTTCAACTACCGAGGCTTTTCTGAAAAAGTTTAATACCTTTTTCGAGTAAATCTTAGGTAGGAAAAAACTATTAGTTTGTCCACTTACGGAGTTTGCAAAGTTAGCATCAGTATCAGTACTTGGTTCAAAAAATTGAGCCATGATAATACTCCTTTGTGTTTATAGTTTATTTAACGATTCTGCCTTGTTGCATAGCTTCGCTGATTTCACTTTCGTATTTATCAAACTCATCTATGCTCATAGCAGCAATCTCCTTTTCCGACCAAATCTTTTCTGATTTAGGTTCTACAGCAGTTGTTTTTGTAGATACCATATCAGCAGCCGATTTAGTCTTAGAAGATGATTTAGTTATCTTCTCAGGAACATCAATTCCCAAATCACGTTTAAATAAATCAATAGCTCTACTGGCTAGGTCGGCATCGTCAGCGTTATCATATATCCAGCCTTGGATAGATGAAGGCTGTTCTTTTGCCCATTTGTGAAAATCATCACTGTTTCTAATATCATCAAAATCAGGATGTCTTTCTCTTAACCTTTTTTCAGCTTCTTGTTGAGATATTTCTTGCTCTCTTTCTTGGAGTTTACTAAGACGTTCTTCTAGAACTTTTGCCTTAGATTCGCTTTGCATGTGAGCAACTGTCTCTACAACTTCAAAAACATCAGGATAACTTTTTTTAAACTCTTCAAGTTCTTCTGGAGTTTTCGGAGCTCTATATTCAGGCACTGCCTGTTTAATTAACTCTTCTTCTCTCTGTTTAAACTCATTGAGTTTTCTATCATAATGTCTTTTCAAGTCATCGTAGCGTTTCTTATAGTCTGGTTTTTTATAAGGTTCATCCTTAGGTGCATCCAAACTATTAACTTCTACGTTGCCTTCTTGCTCTGCTTCGTTAACATCGCTTGATTTGAATAATTTATTCTTCTCAGACGGGTCTTCAAAGTAAAGCTGTTCAGCCGATTGAAAAGGTTTATCCTCTCCAGTATGCCAAGATTTTTGTAAATTATAAGGATTTGGCTGTCCTTCTTTTAAGACTTCTTCAGTCATTTTCTTACCTCCTACTCAGGGCTTCGTTTAACAAGGTAGCTGCGGTGTGCACTTGCAGGGCTTGTCTTGTAAAGGTAGCCTTTCAAAGTTGATTTAATGTAAAGTGCCGATTACTCGGGTAGCTTTACTCCTATTGCATTCTTGGGTTAGTACCTCTCATGTCTTGGATGGTTTTTTCGTCTTGCATGACTTCTTCCTCATCCTCAACTTGAGTTGGGTCAGAGAATCTACGAGTTGTAGTCGTAGTCTCACTTAGTACTCCCCCTTCCTGCATTCCTTGTCTTTCGTCTGCAGCAGCTTCAGCTTCTTTCATCATAGACATTAATTTATCTACTCCGATTTGCTCTGTAGCTTTTGCAGTAAAGACAAACTCTCCATCCGATAACCTTGCAGGTATCGAATCAGAAACCTCTGTGCCCGGTCCTTCTACTGGACCTGAGCCTGTAAACTCTGAAGCAACTTCAATAACTTTATCAAATATTTCGCTAAGTTCATCGTTGTTTCTTAACTGGTCTACTAAAAAATCTTCTTCTTGTGGTGTTAGAGCTTCATTAATTATAAAGTCTAAATAGTCCTCTTCCATTTCATCATCAGGAACTTGTTCTTCTTCCATGAGCATTTTTTTCATTTGCTCATCCATTTCTTGTGGCATCTCTTGTGGCATCTCTTGTGGCATCTCTTGTGGCATTTCTTCCATCATCATCATCATGCCGCCTTCTTGCATTTCTTCTCTTTCTTCTTTATTTTCTTCTCTAAGCATTTTGAAATCTTCAGCACTAATATCACCATCTTTATTAGCATCAAGTTTAGTTTGACCACCTGTTAGCATAGCCATTCTATCTGGGTCATCTCTTAACATACTTTTCATATTATTCCTCTATCCTAGTTAGTGCTTCTTTAACCTTCTCCGGCAGCTCCTCCAACATTCCCAGAGAAGTTATCCTCCCCTGCAACCGGAACATTTCCGATTCCGATGTTGCCACCGCCAGTGCCTGTAACTCCAAGTTCTTGCGGTCCTTGAGGTACTCCTTGAAGTCCTCCCATTGGGGGCTGTTGACTATCGGGTTCAGTCTCTTCGCCTGTTGTTTGTCCAGCATTCTGCATTCCTATTATCTGTGCCATGATAGCTGCTTCTTCAGGGTCATTTAATATTTCCTCTGGGTCTAAGTCTAAGCTATAGGCAAGTTCACTAACCAATTTAGATATTTTAACAAATGGTGCGATAGCTGGACTTTGTGCAGTTTGTAAGAACATAGTAAGTCTTTGACTTCTAACTTCTTTCTGCATCAAGCTATTCGTACCAGTAGCTTTAACTTCTAAATCACCAGCCACATCAATGCTACCTTCAAAGAACTGCATGTTCCATTGGAAGTAAGATTCACCTAGTGGCTTTAATAAAAAGTCATCAAGATTCTTAACGACTGTTTTAATATTTAAACTTGAAGCTCCTAGTAACATAGACATACCTGATGCAGTTCTCGTCATGCTTTGTACACCGGTTTGTCCGTGAGAGTAGCTAGGAATACCTGTTTGTTCATCCGCTAACTGCCTAAATCTATCAAACATCATCATGTTTTCAGGTGCAGTGTTTGGAAACTTCAATCCGTAAATAGATTGACCGGGCATTCCTGCTTGTCTCCTAAATATCTTGCCGGGATATATTTCCATATTCTGTCCACCGACAAGAGCAGACTCATCAACATCAAATACTAATGAACCTGCTAAGGCTAGATTATCAATAGCCATTCTTGCATGACCGTTCATAATCTGTTGAGAATCATCCATATTCTCTGCTACTCCTATACCAAAGAAATTATAAGGGTTTCTTTCGTATGGAAAAGCGTTGTAAGGTATTCTGTATGGAGTAAATGGATTAATTACTGCTCTTAGTAATTTATCACCACATATCCATGCATTGATTTGTACCTCATCTAAATCATCAATGCTATCATCTAAATCCATACCCACTTCACGAGCATATTCAGCATCCATGATTCCCCAGTATTCTAAGACTTCAAAGTTAGAAGAGTAATCCTCTATCTGTGCATCATCTTTTAACTGATATTCAAAATCTTTTTCTTCGTAATTAGCACCCATACGGATACATTCACGAATAGCATCTTTATCAAAGTAAGGCATATTTCTTAGTTGCCTTAATTGACTTTTGTTCATTTTATGACGATGAACTACATATTCACATTCCTCTATACTTGTACCTGCAGGGTCTGGGTAAAAATCCCAACAACTAACAAACTCTATTCTAGGAACTCTAACATCTAATGGTGAATATTCTCTTTCACCTTCTTCATTCATTGACCAGTTATTTAATCTTTTATTAAAATTAAATGGACCTTTAACAATACCTGTTCCTAATAGTGCAGACTCTAGTAATGCACTTCTTATCTCTGATGACCCATTAGATTCTTCTATTTGGTCATGGATAAGTTTTTCCATTCTTCTCGCAGACTTTTGTGCTGGAGATAATTCTAAGTTTTGTGGAATAGGACTTAAACCTTCTTTTAACCCTAATTGTTCTGCTTGTTCTTCTAAGCTATCTTCAAACATGCCTGTGCCTAAAGTAGCTCCTGCTTTTAATACTTTACCATCACCCTCAAAACCAACATCATAAATACTTTCTACTGGTTCATCTTCTAATCTATTGCCTATATTATCAGGCATGGTTGTTTCTAAACCGGGATTAGGATTCTGGGTATCTAAGTATGCGTGTTCTTTTTCGCCTTCTGGGATTTTAGTTTCTGCTATGCCTATTGGAAATTTACCGGTACCAAAGATAACATCTACTAATTGTCCAAAAGCTGCTAGAACTTTTGTCTTAGTTATCTTAACAAATATTCTAGACTTTTCTGATTCTCTAAACTTTATGGATTTTGCATACAAACCACGATAGTTTTCATATGCTCTAAGCCAACGTCTTTCATCTGAGTCTCTAGCTGTTTCAGCTTGAGCAAAACGTGATTGAACAATACCAACTAAATTAATACGTTGGTCATCTTCAAGATTTAAAGTTTTACCTGCTTCACCTTCTACTTCTTCGTAGATGTTATCAGCACTTAAAAATGTATTGTCGTTTTCTGCCATTAATACCCAAATGTTTCGTCAGATGGTTGGTACATCCTTGTTTTAATCTGCAGCATCCTATCATATGGATGGTCTAATTTAGGTCTACTCATAATCATGTAACGCAATGCATCGTAAGCATGGTCAGATGAATGAGTATCCACATCCTCAGGATTACTCTTCGATAAAGGCAGACTTTGTAATTCTTTTATTAAATTCGTACATGTACTTAATATTTGCAATCTAGGTCTACCGGTACTCCTATCTTGTCGCAAATGTTCGTGTATTTGAATCTTACCAGCTAATCTATTTTTGTCTGCTCGTCTTAACTTGTGTCCTTTTTGGATAAGTATTTCACCTATCGTTGGACCAGTATAACCAGTTCTAGACCATGCTGCTGTATCTAATACACCACCTATTGACTTAACTTCACTCATTTCTAAGTCTGTTATCTTATCACCGAGAGCTTCCCCTGTAAGACCTTTTTCGTATAACTCTCTATATATGATGATGGTCTTGTCTTCGGGGTCAATCGCAGCCCATAAGCAACAACTCTCAGAAGCGTATCCGTAGTCAATGCCTTTTAATCTTTCCCACCATGTAGGTATTTCAAAAGGTGTTATAACGTGGATGTCGGGTTCAAATTCTGCAAACGCTGCACCTTCACTTATATTCCAATTACCCTCAAGTAACTGCTTACGCTGTACTGGAGGTAAAGAAAGTAACATGCGTTCATACTCGCCATCCTCTGCAAGAAACGGGTTATCCTGTAATCTTGCTGGAATAAACTTCCTTGTTAAACCGTCTGTACCAACGAAAGTTTTATTTTCATCAGACGGGTCAACGTATCTCTTTTTAACCCATTGTGCTCCAACTCCTCCGGGGTTTGCTGTACATCGCAAAAATGTTGGTAGCTCTGGGTCTGTTGTTCTTAACCTAGATGCTAGATAATTCCAACCAAACTCTGTTGGTAAATGCGTAATCTCATCAAAACCAATCCAACTATATGCTTGACCTTGATAACGATATACGTCTGCATCTCTTTCTAAAAATCCAAACTCTATCTTAGCTCCGCTAGGGAATTGCCATAGCTTCTCTACTTCTTTGAACTTAGCACCCTTAAATGCTTTTGGGTACAGTTCACGAGATTTATCTATAAGCTCCCTAAGCTCTGGCATTGACCTTCTTAGTATTAATGCTCTATGAGCACCAATGTGGCAATACCTTAGTGGGTCAATAACCATTGCAAAGCTCTTTCCCCCACCTGCTGCACCACCGTATAAAACATCTTTTTCGGATGCAGCTAAGAAATCTGTTTGTGGTCCATCATTAGGCATAAATGCCACATGCGAACCAGTATCATCTAAATGCTTTTGTATTTCTTCTGGAAGAGCTTTAGTATCTTCCTTTGATAAAACATTAGATGTTAAAGCTTTTTCTTCAGCTTCAGTTTCTCTTTTTATCTTAGCTAAATGTCTCGTTAGCTTTTTAACTTTCTTATTTTTACTTACTAATTGCTTTTGAGCTTTTATAGCAAGTTGTACATCAGAAAGTTCTGAGTTCTTTGGTCTACCACCTTTCTTACGTGGTTTACCTTCTTTATTAAGTATATAGCTCCCGTCTGGGTTTGTCAAGTACTTTTCAGGATTTTTTTCCCAGTCTTCCATACTTCTTATCTACGTATTTTTTTAAACCCATCTTAGACATAGACCTACCGGTTTCTGCTTCTAACCAATCAACACCTACACCTAAACTAATCTCACCTAAATAAACTGATTCAGCTACTTCTTTCAGCACTGATATTTCTTGTGGGATAGCTTTTAAATAACCATCTATTAGTCCATCATCTTCATAGCCAAAAGGCACTGTAGATGAGGTACGTCTTTTGTAATCGTCTGGAACTAACTTCATATCCTTAACTGGTCTTTCTGTACTTTCTTGTTTTTTTAGCAATTCGTTTTGGTTGTTTAGAGAACTGTTTACCTTTCTTGGTATCGGCTCTTTTCTTTCTCGTTGATGCTGCATACTCTTGTGGCGATAAGGCTTTGATAGCTTTTTCAGGTAAATAGCGTTCCCCAGTTTCTGAGGATTTTTTACCACTCTTAGTTCTCCACTTTTGTTTAGACCAATCCTTTAGACTACGTTGACTTTTTTTTAGTGCCATGTTTCTTCCTTATTGCTTCTTTCCCTCGTTTAGCGATATTTGCTTGTTCTGTTTTGCCTTGTACCTTGGCTCTTTGCTCAAGGACAGTAAGTATTTGAATTTTACGAGCATATGGTTTTTTAATCTTTTTAACTTTTGCAACAGTAGCACGAGCATCAGCAGGTGTTGCATACTTAATGCTAACTGTATCTTTTGGGTTCTCATCAGTATATAAACGTCTACCGCTACCTTTAGGTTTCTTACCTGTGCCTTTCTTAGGGTCTGCCATATTAAGTTGAGCAGTTTTGCTTCGTACTCAGGAAATAAAATTAAGCAGCTTTCTCGTGCTTGATACCTCTATAAATCATTTGCTTGTTAGTTTTAACAGGCTTTTGATTTTTAGGAGCTACCTTTGTACCTCTATAAGTAAACACATTCACCTCCAGTTTGCAATTAAACACAATGTACTTGCGTACATCACCCATTGCGTTCCTTCGATATCTCTATCTACTTCCGGCTCTTACGAGCTGAACGAAAATCTATTGATTATGACACTCTAATTGTTGTTGTCGTATACGTTCTTGTACCTCTTCAAAGTCTACTTGTTGTTCTGTAGGTCGAGCCATTATTTATAGCCACCACCTTTCTTTTTATATTCTGATGCTAATAGCTGGGCTTTTCGAGCTGACCATTGCCCGGGTTTACCCCCTTTGGAACCAGCTTTAATCTTCTCAAAAAGCCTCTTACGCATAGTAGGCTTCGTATAGTTTCCAGCCTCATTAACTCGAGATTTACTTTTCTTTTTTGTTGTTGTTTTCTTTCTTGGCATCTTTGCCTCCAAAAATTTTATCCCAGTTATCGCTAAACTGTGTATCTGACACTTGCTTAGCTCTAGCTTTATTACGAGCCATCCTATTGCGTTTGGCTGCTGATTTTACTCCAAAATGTCCTGCGTGTGGCATTAGTAAACTATGTTAGCAAATAAAAACACACAAACAATAAGCAAACTAACTGTTAACATATTGTTAAATTGTTTCTTCTTTGGTACTAACTTTAACTTTTTTAAATCGCTATAGTATCGCATTACCATTTTACCTTATCTGCCCACCATGCTGCTGACATCTTGCCTTTAGCAATATTCTTAGCATGACGAGCTTTGAAAGACTTACGCTTGGCTTTCATTCTAGCAGACTCACCTTTCTTAGGTGGACCTGCTGTACCATCTAATGTACCTACCTTTTTACCCTGCTGACCAAATCTAATTGTTTTAATCTTGTCACCTTCTTTAGCAACAACAACATGCGACTTAGTTGGGTGCTTGGGAGTACGCTTAGGTTTATTATAACCACTTACTCCTGCTTTTTCCAGCCTTGAGTCTTTCTTTTTAGTCATTAGTGTAATACCTCAACTGCTTCTTTCTCTTCAACATAGTGCATAACACCACCTTGAGTTACTATTTCAACAAACTCACCAACTAAGATTAGGTTGTTGTACTTAGCAGCTTGTTCAGCTTCTTCCCAATCTGGTGCAAGTATGTTAGGTCCTGCGTATCTTTTACCTTCATCTTCCATCTCAGTTAGAAATATCTTCATATTGGTCCTCGGGTAGGTCTAAGGGTGCTTTATCAGGCATCAAAAAGATACCACTGTTCACTGTATGGTTAACATCTACCTTATCAACTTTAGTAACTCCAACCCTATCAAGTAGTGTTTGAGCTGCTGCAAGTTTATTATTAGCTTGAATAACGGGTTTAGAAGAGTCCATTATCTCAACAAGCTTAAAGGCTGCTCGTGGTGCGGAGTTTGCTAAGACCTCTTGAGTCAACTCAAGTATCTCAGTCTTCAAAGTCTTAACCACATGGTGATAGTGACTCTTATACCCTGCAAGTTCAGCAGCCTTTTTAGCATCACCTTGAGTCTCAACGAGATGCTCTAGAAACGATTGCTGTTTCTCAGTGAGTTCTCTTTTAGAGTCATTGACGACTGTAGGTAGTATTGCCATTATAATAGTATAGTAACAGATACAAGATTTGTCAAGTTATTTAAAAAGTTCTTGACAGAATGCAATCTGGAAGCTATAATAACTTTAGTGCCCCCCCGGGTCAATATATAGATATAGAGACCCACCAAAGCACTTTAAAGTCCCTAAAATAACCTCCCTAAAAACTACTACTAGTCTATAAAGATTAGGGGTACTTTATAGCCCGACAGTAAACTAGTTTTATATAGGTTGAGGCAGAACTGGTATACCCTGAAAAGTCTATAAAATGTACGAGTATGCTATAGATATATGGGTGGAGGGGGGTGGTCACCTGCGTACCCCATAGCCTTTGGAGTACTCTGTGAGCAACCCCTACAAGACTAACAAGACTTCAGAGACTTTACAGACTCTAAAGACATTGGAAGAAACGAAAAGACTAGAAAGACTTGGAAGAACTCTAAAGTCCTATAAAGAACTAAGCAATCTAAAACTAGTTGATGAGATTTACTAGTCTTTGAAGTGTTATGAAG
>Ga0181418_1000612_pt1 | contig 11929 bp, 18 predicted proteins | sample 41SPOviralmetaG_FD_130143 | JGI IMG/M metagenome (GOLD analysis project Ga0181418, IMG submission 130143) | Marine viral communities from the oligotrophic San Pedro Time Series (SPOT) site, San Pedro Channel, CA, USA - 41 SPOT_SRF_2013-03-13 | ecosystem: Environmental > Aquatic > Marine > Strait...
AGTAAATCCTGCTGGAATGACAAACCAAGTTCCTTCCATTCTAAACTGCCAGTCTTCTGCAAGTTTCCAATTACGTGTGCCCATTAGCCACATCCATATTGCTCCCCAAAAACCTTTACCTGCAGTAGGTATTGCTATAGGTTGTAGCTTTGGCATTTCTTTATATTCAAATCCAATAATAACATCATCACAATCAACACCGAACATATTAACTATAAAACCAATGATAATTAATACACCGACAATCGTAAATTGCCACCATGTGACTAGTTGATCTATTATAAACTCCATTATTTTTTCTCCTCTTTAGGTTTTGCTGCCTTTTCATAATATACTATAATTTCTTTTTGTTGATTTAAATATCTTCTCATCTCTGCAATATTAATTGCTAAGTTTTCATAATCTTTCATGCTTAACGCAACATAAGCTAATTCGCCATAAACTTGTTTAAAGTCCTTTACAAACTCTTCATAATTATCTTTTGTGACTACAAATACTCTTGTATCACTAAGGTTTAATGGCTTTGGTCTCGCTACTACTGGTATCGTTATTTGTTCTATCTTCGTTACCGTTTTTATTTCCGGTTCCATCCTCAGGCCGCTGCAACCAGCTAGGCTTATCAGACTTATTAGTATTACCAGTTTCTTCCATGATACCTTGCCACAATGTATAACTTGCGCCATTCATCTTTCCTTCTAAAACTTTTGAATCTTTTAAAGCTTCTACTACTAAATCTAATTTACTTAACTTAGATCTTAATTCATCTCTATATGCTTCAGCTTTTTGCAAATCAACTTGTAGTGCTTTGTTTAAAGTAGCCATCTTAGCAATATTAACTTTTAAATTATTAATACTTTTTTCAGATGTTTCAATTGCTACTTTTAACTTAGTGTTATTCTTTGTAAGAATAGCTATTCTGTTCTGTGTAGTGTCATAATAATATTTAGCGCCATAACCTACTATACCAATTATGCCGACAATAAATATTAAAAGATATAGCCTAGCCATGATCTTCTATATATTTTCTAAATCTTTTTAGTAGTACTGGGAACTGATCTTTTTTTCTACGCTTATCATGCATAGTTGTAGTTTTTAGTTTAGGACCCATTGACGTAGTAGCAGGATTCGGAATAGATGACGTATTTGTTGAAGGCACATCTTCACCAACTTTAAGAGTTTTAGGATAATTTTTATCGCCAGGTTTTAACTTACGTTTTCCTGCTGCTCTTCTTTTTCTTATATTATCCCACAATGATTCTTCTATTTTTTCCTCAAACATATCTGTACTCGGGCTCCTTCCAGCTTGTTTAACTACTTTTAAATCATCACCAATTAATGGCGAATATTTTTCTGCAGCTTTCTTAGCTCCTGCTTCTGAACTATGCATACTAAAAGTGTATCTTGATTTTGGAGCATTAGGATTCACTGTAACATGTGTGTAAGCTTTTATCTTACTTCCTTTTTGTCTACCAGCTACTCTCATCGTATTAGTTCTCCTGCAGTTATATAAACATCTTGATTAGTTTTAACGTGTATTGCTTCATATATATCTACACCAAAAACGTTTCCAATCGGATAACAATCTTCCTTTATTCTTACTTGATCTTTAGCCCACACTAATTCGCTACATGATTTATTTAATAATTTAGCATTTTGTATTCTGTAAAGTCCTGGTGACAGTTGTTTGTTTTCTAATAGAAACCATTCATTATTTTCATTTAAAAAATCTAATATTTCTATGTTACATTTTTCACAAATATCTTCTAAACCTTTTTCGCTGAGGTTTGCTTTTTCTTTAACGAGATAAAGCGCTGACGCAAAAGATCCGAGTTTACTTCCACCTCCTGGAAGTTTTGCAGTGAGCCTTTTAATGTTAGCCACAAGGCGAACGAAAGGAGTATAAGCAGCGGCTTTTTCATCTGAATTAATTTTTACACTTTTAATTCTTTTGCCATTTTCATCAATAAGACCTTCTTTGTAAGCATCCCAGTTTTTCCAATCCATAACCATCATTCGCACAAATCTAAATGCATATACTGTATCAGCTACACCTTTTAATATTCCCATTAAATCTTCCTTAACTTATCGATAACGTATGGATCCATAACTATACCAGTATATTGATCGTTTCTAATATAATTTAAAAATATTAAAAACGGTTTAACAACAGGCCAATGTTTAGCTTCAAGTTTTAGTTCCAATATATTACAAGCAGCTTCACTTCCAAACACATTAAAGATTACTATAAAATGATTTAATAGTAAACGATACGGCAAATCATCAGATTCGAGATAGCGATTTAACAACCGTTTAACATACTTAAATCTTTTTAAGTCTTCGTTAAACTCATCAATGTCTGCGAACTTAGGATTCTTATAGTGTTTAGCAGCGTATAAGAATAAGTTCTTTTCAGTTAGTTCTTTAAATATCATTATAAAATTATATATAAAGTTTTATGTTATCTCTTTCAATTCTTGTATTAACGCTGCTTTTGATTTTCTTCTGTCTAGTTCAATACCGTGTTGTCTTCCAACCAATTCCAATTCAGCCTTTGTCATACTTTCGTATTCACTAGGTAAATTGTCTTCAGTCATAAGTTCGACTTTAGCTTCTTGAAAATTAGTAGGAGCTTCTTTTAACATTTGTGGCTCAGGACTAACGCCTAAGTACTCGTTAATAGCAGCTTCAGATATTTTCATAGAAACTAAGAGCTCTCCAGTTCTAGGATGCCTCCAACCCTGAGGAGTTGGAATAGCATCTTTTTGATAATTTGGTGCTTGCATTATATTTCCTTTTACTTATAAATTTCAGGATGCATCTCTTTATGCTCTCCATCATAGTGTTTCTTTAAATATTTTTGTAAGTTAGCTTTAGTGCCAGTTGCATCAGTTGCCATGTTTGATCCTGGTCCTTTTCCATAATTCTTACCTTTCTTTAAAGTAATACCATGTTTTTTTTCATGTGAACCAGCAGTTCCGGTCATGTGATCAATATCGACAGTATGAACTTTATTCATGTCTTCAACCATTGCTACAGCATCGAGTAAACCACTAGATATTTTGTTTCCTGATATTCCATAAGATTCTGTTTTAACAATCTTTGCTGTAGGATCGTTTACTGGTGTAGCTGAAGTCATAGCTTTCTTATCTCCTTTTTTGTTATCATTAGTTCTAGCTTTTGTACCTGGTCCAGCTCTACCCGCCTTTGCTGCATCTGCATGTGATTGCTTTTCCATATCAGCAGCTTTAGTATCACCACCTGTAAGATCAGCTTTCATCTGTTTAGCGCCAGCGCCTTTAAGTTTATCATCTTCTGTTTCTGGCTTAGTTGCGCTTTTGTAATGAGAAGCTTTATCGTTCTCAAATATTGACATTAACTTTTCTCTAAAAGTCATTGATTCTTTCTGTGATGAAGATCCTGTTTTCATAGTTTGCATATTACCATGAGTCATATCTTTATCATAATGCTTTTTAAGAAATTTATGTATAGTTCCGCCATCTGAATTATCATGATGATTCAAAGATACCTTTACTTTACCATCTGAGTTAACACCTGAATACACTCCTTTAATTCCAGCAGATTGTGCTTTTTTTATAAACGAAGAGTGTGAGCCGTGATCTTTATTATACAAATCTACAGTATACTTGTGCGGTATTCCTGCAGCTTCTTTTATTTTGCCACCACCTAAATGATTGTCAACATACTTTTGTAATTTTTTAGGATCTGAATGAGATACAGTTACGTTATCTCCATCTGCACCTTTACTGTGTACCTTAACTTTCATACCAGCTCTTTCTGCGTGTTTATGTCCTGTAAAATAGTCAGTGGTGTGCGTTGCTTCTGTTTGAATTATTTCTTCATTTCTTCTGCCAACAAAAGATCCACCAGCTTGGCCTGAGTGCCTACCAATATCTGCAGGTTTTACTGGATTCTTACTAAATTTTTTCTGAATTGCTGCTTGTCCGGCTTTTCTTTTTTTTGCACCTTCAGGATCTGCTTTATCACGTTCAGCTTGCTTTCTATCATTTGCTCTTGCAATAGCTGCGTAATGGGCAGGATCTTCATTCACTTTTTCTTCTTTTTGATCTGCTATATTATTAGCAATTCCTTTATTCATAGTTACTGGATATTTTTTACCCGCAAAACTAAAAGATGTCTTACCATCTTTAGCAGCGCCTGCAGCTGCACCATGAAATGCTGTTCTTTCATTTGCAGGAATTTCTTCCGGAATTAAAAATTTACTTTCGTTTAGGACCTCGTTATTGGCCCTATGTTTTCTGAATGGATTATTACTGAACATTGGTTTCTCCTTTACATCCACATGTGGGCCACATAGGCTCCTACTGCTGCAACCATTGCAGCGTATACCACTTTATTTATAAGACTTACAGTTCTTGCGTTATCGTCTACAGATTTCTGTATGTCATCTAATTTAATAGAAAGTTTATTCATTCTATCTCTCATATTATCGTGATCGTCTTGTAATGCTATTATCTTCTCCTCTGCTCTTGCTAAAGATATCATAGCGTCTGCGAGCTTATCTATTTTTTGCTCGATACGATCTAGTCTTGTTTCATTTGTTTCTATTGCCACTATCGTTTTCCCTGTCCTCTATAACGTTTTAAACTTCTTCTCTTATGTTTGTTCATAGTAGAAGTTGTAGGCTTACGACCAATAGATGTGCCATGCTTAATAACTTCGTGTTCTAAAACAGTTTTAAAAGCTTTTGCCATTATTCACCTTTCCAAATAGTCCATGCGCCATAAGCAATTGCGAGACCTGCTGCAATCTTAGCTAATGGGGCTAAAAATAAAATCATAAGACCAAGAGCAATACAAACTGCACCGTCCATACTTGTTCGTTCTTTAATTCTTTTTGTTATCCAGTTTTTCATTGTTAACATTTCCACCTTTTTAGAGACATAGCTTTACGAGTAGGTCTACCCTTTTCATCTTTCATTGGGCCTTTCATACCACTCATACGAGCACAAAATGATTTACGTCTGCCAGCATCTTTACTTCCAGCTTTTACTTTTCCAGTAACAGCAGTTTGTAATTTACTACCAGGATTCTTTCTACGATGAGCTGCTACACCTTTAGCAGTCATGCCAGCACCAGATTTAGTAGATCTAAAATGACCTTTAGAATCTGCTCCTCGAGCTTCTATAAATGTTTTAAATCTATCTAAGCTCATTACTTTTTCCTTTTTTTCTTATTATCAGGATGTCCTTTGCCACCGTCTTTACGATTAGCCCACACAGCACGTTGCTGAGCCATAGATACATAACCTTCTTCTTTTTCGCCAGGAGTTACTTTCTTCATAAGCTTTACAGACTCTGGTGTACCATAATCGTATTTGTATTCTTTAACTTCTCTGCCTTGTGCTTTATCTCTATATGCTTTCTTAACTTTGTTTGTAGTAGTTCTATCAACATCTTTTATCATTGATGGCTGCTTAACAATTTTACGAAGCTTTTGCAATAACGCACCAGGTGTTTTATCATTCATATACATATCTGGTAATCCATCAATAGAAACTTTAAAACTTGTATCTTCTTTCTTAATAGGTTTCTTTTCTTTATCAAGCATTTGACTGATTTTGGAAAGTTTATCTTGATCTGATTGTTTTATATTATCTCTTTTTTGTAGATCGGCCATTGAGGGTCCAGAACCTTCTTTCTTTATAGGTTTCTTACGATCACTTTGGCCAAACATCTTAATGCTACTGCCAGCAAATTTTGCTTCGTCTAGATATTTACGAAATTCAAAAAATGTTTTCATCAGTGTGTCTTCCTTATTGTTAAGTTTTTACTCTAATTTTCTTTTTTATATGTATGCTGCCCATCAACATGATCATCAGAATGTGTCATACCTTTTTTATGATAATTTAAATCACCTAATCCTTTTTTGTCATCAGAATGATGGATTTGTAAAGCTTTATGTATTTGATGATCGCTTCCATGAAAAGACATTGTGCTACCATCTTTATGGTGTTTAACTGTAGCGCCTGTATTTTTACTAATATGCTTTGCAAATTTCTTATTATCTGGGCCATCACCTTCATCATAACCATGTTTAATAGTCATAGACGCTTTATTAGTTTTGCTATGTTCTTCGTTCATTTGCTTTCTTAATTCAAAAAAATCTCTCATTGTGGTCTCCTACAATTTTTCTATTTTAAATGAAGGTCCATCTGAGTATATACGAACACCTTTTTTATCTACATTAGGCATAATATATTCTTTAGCCCATTGATCAGGATTAGGCCATTGACCCATAACGATCATTTCACCTTTTTTATATTTACCAGCTTTACGATCTTCTTCTATATTTTCTTCCATTAAACTTTGTTTAACTTCATTAATCGCTTTTGTTAAAGTCATCGTTTCATACTCCCAACTTTTTTACTAGTACCGAAACCTTTTGTATCATCTTTTGACATCATGCCTTTCATTCCAGTACCGAGATCATCTTTACCAGTCCAACCTTGTGCATAACCTGGCTTAAGCTTTTTAACTTTACCGCCTTTAGCTTTAAATGCTGCAATTGCTGCGTCATGAGCTTTCTTTTCTGCATCAGACATTGCTTCCTTTTTCATAAGCTTTCGTGTTGCTCTCATGATACCACCAGCTCTTCGTGCACCTTTAAACTCAGGCCCACCTTTATATTCTTGATCTGGATGTTGGCCACCAGCTTTAGCTATTGTGTCAGCTGCACCTTGATCTCGTCCTTTATGAAACATATCTATTGCAGCTTTATTTACATATCTCCTTGCAAGATTCTTTGATATTTCATTTACCTTAGATTCATTTTGTTTTCTCAATACCGCAGCTACTTGAGGATGCTTATGAAGACCAGGAGATATTTTGTTCATAGCCTTAACTGCACCAGTCATGTTACCTTTTGCATACCTAGAATCAGATGCAATGCCGATAGCTTGCTTTACATGTTTAGGATCGTGCTTTTTGCTTGTTTTAAGAATAGGAGCATTGATTGCTTCATCTACACTACTTTCAAACATCTTGCCTTTAATTACTACATGTGTATTAGCTGGTTTACCTTTAACCATAGTAGCGCCTTTACCAGAATTTTTATATACTTTGCCACCATGTTTTTTTGCATGTGCACGTGCAGCATCTTTAGAATCAAAATAATCGTATTTAGCTTCATCAACAGATTCTTTTTTACCTTTACCGCTAAGATCTGAATCAGCACCGTAATAAGTACCTTTGCCCTTTGTGATATATGAATTGACTCTAGCATGAGCCCATTGTTGTGGTGTTGTTCCTGGTCTGTGGCCAGTCTTCCATGCAGCCATACCTCTATTATATACTTTTTTCAAAGTGCCAAGCGATATGCCAGACTTTTCTGCTTTCTTTTTAAGACCTTCATTTTCTAAAAGATCGTTATAAGTTGAAAATTTAAGCATATGCTTTACTCCTATTTTTAAGTTTTCTTACTTTAGCACGGTCTAACATTCGAGCATGTTTCATTTTATCGACTGTTTTTTCACGTTCTATTTTTTTCTTTGCTAATTCTACAGCATCTTCACCAAACATTTTTCTGTATTTGATAGTGTGCTTACTTAATTTTGTTTTTGCTGTTGCATCGCCTGGTGCTTTTTTATAAGCTGCAGGGTTGTCATCAGACATTTTTGCATGTTTTTTAAAATGCGAATCTCTTTTATCTTTTGTTGTTTTACTTAAACCTTTATAGTAACCAGCTGGTTGAGTGCCTGGCTTATCACTAATATCTTTGTCTTGCCTTGATTTTGTTTTTTCAAATAGTTCTATATCTGTTAGCCATTTTCTATATAGCTTATTACCAGATTCCACAATAACATAATTGCTTCCAAGGCTGGCAATACTAGCGAGCTCGTCACTGCCCACGACAGTAACATGATCACCAATATTAAACAGGTTTCCTTTAACATATGCCTCTCTTTTCTCAGAGACAGGCTCGAAATGTAACTTATTAAAATAATCTATTTGTTCTTTAAGTCCCATACCTTTTCTTACTTCATTATATACTTTTTTTGCGTCAGCATTTGATACATTCCGTGGCAGCCCCTGTGAGAATTGTGTGAAGTCTCCTTCACTTGCTAATGATCTCATCTTAGATGCTGACATTCCACTAATATCGTCTGCATCGGGGTCTCTGTCTCCGGCTGAAATTACGTTGATTTTATTGAAGTTATATAGACCATGTCTACCTTTTACTCCGTTGTATTTTTTTAACAAAGTGCTGAACTCATTGATTCTGTCAGAGCCAACTACCATTGTTACATTTTTAAATCCGTCATTAAACATTTCAGTAGCAGCATCAAAAACGTTTCTTACTTTTTTACTTAACATTACGTTACGTGCATGCTTTGGAAAAAACTTACGTACAGTTTTAACTTTATATTTAAAATCCAATGGATTCTTTTTCTTATCAGCTGTTTGTGATAAATATATTTTATATGGATTATTACCAGATTTTTTTGACAACTCATTCATTAATTTTTCATGACCAGTTGTAGGAGGATTCATACGACCAAATGTAAAGTATGCAGTCTTTTCTTCCTCTATCAAATAATGTTTGAATGAGTTAATCATTAACCTTTTTTTCTTTCTACTTCTTTTTTACGAACGTCTTTAAACATACGCTTTGCTAATCTTGCAATTCTTTGTTTTAAAGCCGGCTTATCTAATCTCTTTTCAATCTCTTGTTTTCTAGCAAATGTGAGTTCGCTTTTAGGAATTCCTCGAGTTAACTTTTTTGCTATTGCGTTACGAGCTTGTCTATTAGATCTTTTTGTTAAAGTTTGTTTATTAGCCATTTTCTTTTTAGCTCTTCTACGCCCAACAGCAATACGGCCTTTTAAACGTTTCATTAATCTTGAACGTTTAATTCTTTGTGACATATTTAATGCTTCGTCTACATCATTTGGCATTTCATCTGGCCATGTAGCTTCGTCAACTGATTCTTCTTTCATTAGCCCGTTTTGTTCTTCTTTTCTTAAGTTCTTAGTTTTACTTTTGTTAGTTACAGTGTGCGGTTTGCCATTAATATGTACTACAGCTTCACCTTCTTTATTCACGTTACCATTCCATGTTCCTGCAGCATGCGCTTTACGAGCTGCTTTAACTTTTGGATGATCGTCTATTGATTCTTTTGTTTGCTTCTTTTTTAAATTAGCTGGATGCATTGGGTGTTTAATACCATAAGGAGATTCTGGATTAGGATCTGCTTTTTTTGGTCTACCTTTTAAATCATTAGGATCTACTATTGCTTCTCTTTTAACAACTTCTTTATCCATTGGAACCATTCTAATTCCAATTTTGCCATCAGGCTTTCTATATTTTTCTGGTCTTTTATCTGCAGAATGAACTGCTTCTGCTTTTATTGCTTTTTTGATATCAGAAGTTCCTGGCGCATCTGTATACGCAATTTTCATTCTAGTATATTTTGAATTACCTTTTGGACCTTGTACAGGTATCTTAAGGTTTGGAAGATCTTTATCTTTTTTTAAAGACAGTTCTGAAAAGTTTTTTAGTCGAGCCATTTAATTCCTCCCCGGCTTATCCCATCCTTTTATAATTTCTGGTGAAAAGTTGGCGTATGAGAATTCCATACGATCAACAATTTTCACAGCATCACCACCAAGTTTGTCAATAGCGACATACCCTTCTTGACCCGTTACCTTATACCCATCGCGAGTCTTAAGAAAAGTCTGAGCGCCATTTAACCTATTTAGTATATTTATAATTTTTAATTTCGCTAAAACTATAGATTTTTGCAAGTCAAACATCATCTGTAAACTAACTTTATTTTGTGATGAAAAGAATTGTAATACATCATCTAATTTTTTTTGTTGAGCGCTTTTACCTTTTTCGCTTTTTCTTTTATTTATCTCTTTTTGAAACTTTTGTTTTATGTGTGCTATAAGCTTATCAACATGCGTTTTAGTATTACCAACTACTTCACCTTTTCTAACATATGTATTATTAAATGTTTCTATATAACCAGCAAGAGTCTGATCATTTTCAAGTTGTTTTAATGTTGTACTAGATATTTTATTAAATATTCTTCCACAATTACTGAGATGACCATTAACTTCTTCTGTATCTTTTTTAGTCATTGTAAACTGAGTCATGTCTCTAAGCATTGCATCTTGAGACCAAACATTTTTAGTATTCCTAAATTTAGTAGTATCAACGCCGTAAGACGCTTTCATTGTTTCAAATGTTTTACCAACATAAGTAGTATGCCAAACAATACCAATCTTTGCTGCCTTAACTTTCTTTGCAGCTTCTGTACCAGCAGGAACAGCATACACAATTGTATTAGGGTGAAAGGTTACATACGGCTTGCCTTTTAATTTTTTTGTTTTAATTTCACTCGAGTCAAATAAGAAGTCGCCTTGGACAACACCTTTGATACCAAGTTCTGGCAGATATTGTAATGCAGCTTTTAATTTTTTATTAAGATCACCACTAGTATCATCGTCTACATCAGCATCAGTTTTATACACTTTAGGATTCTTATTAAATATTCCTTTTTTAGCAACAAAGAACTTGTTATCGTTAGGATCTATTCCAGCAAATACTGCAGGAGCTCCATCCCATTTAACACTAACGTTTCCGTCTTTAACACCTGCTACCATATCACGCAGAGATCTTAAAGCTAATATAGCTTGTCGAGTTCCATTAACTCCGCCATAGAGAACTTTATCTTCTATGTGGGTCATATGAGTATTCTTTTGTTCAGAAATAAATTCTATAAATCTCATCATATGTTCCTCGTCTTATCATTTATAATTTTTTTAGATATGCCTCCAATTGGATATATAAATGATCTAACATCATTTATTCCAAATGCAGCTTTACCAGTTTCTTTTCTTATGTAATATACAGGCTCGTATATTCCTGTAGGCTTAGGCGTATCATGTAATAACGTAATACCTTGGCCTCTTAGTTCAAACATAGGTATGTTTTGTTTTTTTCTATTTAAGTTTTTATAACTTAATACACCTGAAAATAAACCATCTACATTTTGATTACTTCGCCCTCTACCTTTTTTATAATCCCTTCCAAGTAGACCTTTTTGCCAAACTTGGTCATCATTTACAGTTCTCCATATCTCATGACCAGTTTTAAACTTACCACCAAATTTTGCATAATATTTTTGAGCATCAGTTATAAACTTATTTAAGTCTTTACTATTTGGATTAAATTTTTTAGCTTCAGGCATTCCACCGTATTGTTGAAATGCAACTTTATTTCCTTTATAATCTTTATGTGAAATAAAAAATACGTCATTTCCCTGATAAGTATAGTTAAAGTCAGATTTTGGAGTACCTTTTTCAGTTCTCATTCCATCAACTTTTTCAACTCTACTGCCAACTTTAAGATATATAAAGGGAACTGCTTCTGATGCCATAAGTTTTTGAAGAGCTTCATGAGCTTTTTCAAGTTCTCGATCTTCAACAGCAGTAAACTTTCCTTTTGGTGCTCCACCGAACTCAGGTGTTTTAACAAAGTCACTTAGAGCATATTGACCAAACTTAAAAGTGCGTAGTGCTTTTCTATCTTTGTCATTAAATATTTTTTCTAAGGCAGGTAAGTCAACGTCTGCAGATTTAATTATAACGCTTTTGCCTGTACTTGTAATAAACGGATCTTCACCTTTAATCTTATTAACTAATATAGTTTTTCTAGGAATCTTTTTTGTTAACTTATCATTGCCTCTAGCATCAATGATATCTTTCATTGCATCTAAATTACCATACTGCTTATAATCCACAGCAGCCTCCATCATAGAAATGTATTTTTTTAATCTTAACATACTTCTATTTATACAAGTTAAGAGTCTAAAAAAGCGCCCTAATGAACGCTTTTAATTAAATAAAGATTTATTTAGGATTTATTTTTAACAGAAGCTTTTCC
>Ga0181418_1000617_pt1 | contig 11884 bp, 8 predicted proteins | sample 41SPOviralmetaG_FD_130143 | JGI IMG/M metagenome (GOLD analysis project Ga0181418, IMG submission 130143) | Marine viral communities from the oligotrophic San Pedro Time Series (SPOT) site, San Pedro Channel, CA, USA - 41 SPOT_SRF_2013-03-13 | ecosystem: Environmental > Aquatic > Marine > Strait...
CACTCAATTGGGATTTTCCCACCACCAATAATCTTAATGGTATATCTGATATAACATCTTTAGGTTTGTAATGTGTTTCATTTTTATCTTTTACTTTAAGAATTTGTAATTTTTTTAATTTATCATTCATATTAATATAATATTATATAATAATATAATATAATGGATAATATTTCAAATTATAATGCTTTAGTCGCAAATGCTTTATCTGAAAAACAAGAGGTAGAAGAAAAAATTTCTCAAAGAAAAGATGACGCAGAGCAAAAACTAAAAGAATGGACTGAACCAAGTGATATTGTTGGGGGTGAAATGCTTAAGGAGGGATTAGTTAAAACTGGAGGATATGGATTAGAAAAAATCGGTCAGAAATATGGTATGAAAGGTTTAGAAAATGTAGGTAAAAATTTACAAGAAAAAGGTATTAAAGGTGCTGTTAAAGGTGCTATTAAAGATGCTAAATCAGAAGTAAAATCTCAAGTAGAAAGTAAAGTAAATCAAGTAAAATCTCAAGTAGAAAGTAAAGTAAGTGATGTAAAATCTGATATTTCTGAAGGTGTAAGTGAAGTAAAATCTAAATTACCTAAACCATTATCTCAAGAAGAACAAGAACAATTTAATAAATTAAGTGGTAAAAAACCAATTGAAGGAGAAGCAACTGAAGAAGGTAAATTAGCACCTAAAGAAGTTGAAAACCCTTTAGATGATATGTTTGAAGATATACCTAAAGAACAATATTCATTTTTACAGAGGGTAGGATTACAAGAACCACCAAAACCAAAATATATAGGTGCGAAATCTACAGAAGAACAATTAGAAGAAGAAGCAAAAATAGCAAAACAAAAAATAACACCACCAAAGAAACAAAAACCACAAGAAGAAGAAGCAGAAGAAGCAGAAGACGAAATAAAACCAGTTCAAACCGAAACCGCTGAAAGTGTTTCAAAATTATTTGACCCAACAGCACCAGTAGAAGGAGAATTTACTGGTAGTGGTGGATATGCTATAGGTGCTGGAGGTCAGAAAATAGAACAAGGAGAAAAAGTAGTAGAAGAACCTAAAGCATTTGAGGAGGCAGACCCATCAGATTTACCTTCATTATCAGAATTAGAGAAGGGTAGTTATACAAAACCAACTGAAGAAATACAACAAGAAGAAAAAACATCTGAAATAGCAACACAAACAGAAGAAGAAGCACCTAAAACAGCAGAACCAATAGCAACTCAAACAGAAACAACACCATCAAAACCTATAGAAACTCAAACAGAACCAATCGATACAAAAGAAATAGAAACACAAACAGAAAAACAAGAAGTTAAAGGAGATGTTGAAAAAGGAGTAGAAGGAGATGTAGAGAAAGGTGTAGAAAAAAAAGCAGTAGAAGAAGGAGTAGCAACAAGTTTAGATGAAACACCTATAGGTTGGATTATGACCGCTGGTTTAGGTCTCGCTACTATTTTATCACCATTATTACACCATAAAATTTCAGATAAACCTTCTAATGTTGTAAATCCTTCATCACAATTCGGAGCAAATTAATTAAATCCTATGTATATGTATGGATTTTAAAATTTATTAAAGAAAATCTATATAATTGTTTAATGATTTTTAGGTTAAATTATTTTAATATTTAGAATTATTTTTATTTTTTTTATTTTTTATATTATTCATTTTTATTTTCTATTATTATATTAATAAAATGAATATGAATAAGATTATTAAGATTAGTAGCAATCAAGGAGGAAGTTTTACAGCAACCAATAATCTCGTAGATTTTGATATACCAGCAGACGGAGTTTATGATTTATCTAAATCTTATGTAAATTTGATGATGTCTATTACAGAACAACCAACCACACCAGCAAAAAACGGAGTTTATTTACCACAAGTTAATTTTAGAAATGGTGTTGGAACACCTTTGAATTTTGATTTTACTAATATAGCAATGGTTAAGAATTTTTCTATGAATTGTGCTAATAAAGGACAAATAGCAGATATAAGACGAGTAGATGTTTTAAGGGATAATTTAAATGAGTATATGTTAAACACAGATGAAAGAGAAAGTTTAGGAGTAAAAACTTTATTTAATTCTTATGGAACAGAAAACCAAATAGGAAGTATTTTTAGAGAAATTAGAAGAGAAGGAAGTGATAATTCATTAAGGAAACAAGCACCAGTTAAAATCCCATTATCTCAATTATGTAATTTCGGTAAGGTTCAACAATACGATACTACTAAATATGGTAGAACTCGTCTTCATTGTGAGTTAAATATAGATAGATTAGTAGTAAATCAATATTTAGGTAATGGTGATGCTAATAATCAATGGAGTAGAAGTGATACAAGAAACGCTTTTCAAGTTTTAACCGCAACTATGGGGGCAGATGGTCTCACATTATTTTCAGTAAATAAATTTAAAGATTTAACTGATAGTCCTTATTATGTAGGTCAAGTTATTCGTGTCTCAACTACCATAGCAAATCAAGGTAATGGAGAAACACCCTTAACAAACGCACCAAGAAGAATAGTAAGTATTTTATTTAGAAGAGATGCTGAAGCGGTTGATGGAACAAACGGACAATTAGAAATAACTTTAGATGAAGATATTTTAGGAGGTAATACCGATGGTAATGGATTAAGAGGAACTACAACAATAACTATTAGTAATATTGATGGAGATAGTTGTTTATTTACACCTAAAGTTGATTATGGTGAATTAGTTTTAGAAAAAGTTATGTCCCCACAACCACAAAAAGGAGAAATTCAATATACAGAATTTTCTACTGAAGAACATAACGCAAATTCAGCACAATTTTTTCAAAGACAATTTCAAGTAGAACCATCTTGTATAAATTTATTTGTTATGATGAATAAAAATGATGAAATTAAAAGTAGAAGGGGTGGTGTTTTAAATTGGAGATTAAGATTAAATAACGAAGACCTTACAGATAGAAAAGTTGATTATAGAAGTCCTTTATCTCACGATAGAATTAATATGACTTTAGGTAATTCTGATAATAAATTACATAATGCTAAAGAAACTTGTAAATCTTTACCTACTGCTGATAGTAGTGGTGTTGGTGTTATAACCGCTTATGATGCTTTAGTAAATGATACTATTTTAATATGTAATCCATTACCACAAACCCCAAATGAAAAAATGGTTCAAGTAAATATTAATATGAATGCTACTAATTTAGACCAATTTGTTTTATTTAAAGAATGTGTTAGAACTATTTAAATATATTATATATAGTATAAATGAAAAAAGTTAGTTGGTTATTTAGAGGTAAAAGATATAGTGGAACTTTATTACCTAAAAAAGAAGATAAAAAAAATAGATACGCAAGAACAACTAAAGGAAATATTAAAATATTACCTAAAAGAAAAATAAAAAGAAAAGTAAAAAAATATTAATATATATTATAATGGATAAAAAACAATTATATAAACCATTTAAATCAACAGCAAAAAATAAAAAATATTCTGTTTATGTTAAGGCAAATAATAAAAATGGAATTAAATTAATTCATTTTGGAGATAATAGATACGAACAATTTAAAGATAAATTAGGTCATTATAAACATTTAGACCACGGAGACCCTAAAAGAAAAGCAAATTATCACTCAAGACACGGAAAAGCAGTTTCAAAAGATACAGCGAAATATTGGTCTCATAAAATTTTATGGTAATTTTATTTTTTTATTTATTTTATTTTATTCTAAATTATTTTCTATTATTATATTAATAAAAATGGAAAATGTTATTTATCATCAAGTTCAAGCAGAAAATCAAAAACAATTTTGGAAGGAGAATGATACAATAGATTTTATTTTATCTTTTGAAAATAGGTCTCTTGTATGTAATTCAGTAAGATTTGAAGGAAATATTAGAGTTTCAAGTGCCGTAGCAGATACACCTTTAACGAGTGCTGAAGATGTTTATTTAGATAATAAAATAGGTATTCATAGTGTAATTCAAAGTTCAGTAGTTCAGTTTCAAAATCAAGGTGTTGTAGAAAATTTAACAGAAATGCCGAGATTTGTTAAGCAAAATACTGAAGGGACTAAATCTGATAATGATATGAATAGTTCAGATATGGTTTCAGAATTAAGAAGTGGTGATAAAGCAATAACTAAATTACAAATTCAACCACAAGTCCCTAAAGATTATGGTGGAGCAAGTGGAGGTCATATTACTTCAGTCCCATCTCAATATATTACAGACCCATCTTTTTCTATAAAACCTCAATTCTGTTTAAATAAGGTAATGGGTAATAATATAAATTTAACATATACCCAAAGTGGTGCTATTAAGGTTTCATTAACTTTAGAAAAGAATTTAGGAGTATTATTCGGTAGAGATGTAGATACAAATTATAATTATATTCTTAAAAATTGTAAAATGTGTTTTATGTCTGTCCCTATGGGGAAACCACAACCTCTTACTATGATGAATACCTTATGTCTTAAGAATAGTTTAACATCTGCTTTTAGTAATACATCATCAAAAGTCCCCGCAATTTGTAATTCTGTATCTTGTAGTTTTATGAGGCAATCGCACGAGTATTCTACTGATTTTTGTAATACTGCTTTAGAACAACCCCCTAACATAAAATCTATGTCCTATTTATTTAATGACGCAACAAATAAATTTATTTCTTTTCAAATAGAGGATAGAGTTGAGTTATATACAAGAGGTTTAGAAAGTCTTAATGGTAATGGTGTAAATTCTGTAAATCTTACTAAATTATCTGCTAATAAGTCTTGTATTGTAGGTATAAATTGGGAGCAATATATAGATTTATCAAACCAAAAATTTAATATTCAAGTAAATTCAGATATTAATAATGTTGAAAGTTATATTTTATTTATGTATTTTCATTCAGTTATAAAGGTTTAGATTAATTTTATTTTATTTTTTTTATTTTCTTTTTTTTTAAATTTATTTTCTATTATTATATTAATAAAATGAGTATATATAATAGTCAAGTAAAAACGCATATTATAGACCCAGTTTATAATAGAAGTAATTTCAGAGCAGAATATAGGTTAGAACCTAATACTATTTTCTTAAGTAATATGAGATTAATAGGTTTAGGTGCTATTGGGACTGGTGGTGATGGTTCTTATAATGGTTTAGTAGGTAGTTTAGGTGTTATTAAACAAATTTCTTTATATGACGACAACCAACTTTTAGACCAATTATTACAAGCACCTACATTTTTAGGATTTAAAAAATATAATACACCTAACGAAGTTAATATGGATTTAAATGCTGATTTAATTAAAAATAGAAGTGGTAATATTATAAATGGTAATAATGCTGGAGCAAATCAAGTAGGTAGAAAAGTTAGTGAGTTTTTAAGACCTAATCATAATGGAGAGTTGGGACAAGTAGAAAATTTAACCTCTAAAGGATATTTACCTTTAAAAGATGTGTTCCCTTTGTTAAGAAATTTAGTTTCTATGGATACATCAGTTTTTAAAAATTTAAAAGTTATTGTTGAATATAATGAAGATGTTGATGAATACGCAAAAGAAACAAATAACACACCTTATAACACTATAGAAGCACAATTAGTAGCAGATGAAATAGTGGGTGATGTTGGTAAAAGTAAATTAGGTGGTTTTAAAGGTGTTTCTTATCAAAGTATAGAACACGATAGAGTTGTTATACCAAAAATGGTTATTGATAGTGATTATGGTGATGGTTCAGTAGCACCTTTAGACGGCAAACAACAGCAAACTCTTCACATTAATGGTTTTAATAATAAAACTTTAGGTAGAATGTTAATAGTAAAAAATCCAACTTTACTCGCAAATTATAAAACTGGTAATAATAATTTAAGACAAGGTAAGTTAATGTCTGTAGCAAATAATAAAGAAGAATTACAATGTAGAGTAAATGGTAGTTCTATATTAACTGGTAGTGGTTTAAGTAATATTAATCAAAGGTTAGGTATGCTTCACGATGTTTGGGGTAAATGTTCTTCTTATCCTTTTTGTAATGGGACAGCATATACTATGATTAATGCTACTAATAGAAACACACAAATTTTAGGAGGACATAATGATATTGGTGTATTAGATTATTATGGTTTAAATATAAATGATAAAATTGAAGATTTACAAATAGATTTCTCAAGAACCGCAGTTTATATTTATAGTCAAAATCCAGTAAATCACCCAGCAAGAAAATTAGTAGATGATGCTTTATCTAATGGTTCTGTTTATAATCAAGCAATTAATTTAAATATTTATGCTGAAGTTTATAAAACAATAACACCGCAAGGAGGGGGATATGTGGTTCAATATGATTAATTCAATAATTTTCTTATATTATGTAGCAAAATAAATAAATCCTATGTATATGTATGGATTTTAAAAATCTATTAAGAAAATCTATATAATTATTAAAGACTTTTTACATTAAACTTTTTTTAATATATAATTTCAAATTTAATTTATATTTTATAATTTTTATCTATTTATATTAATATATATGAATTCAAATAATACTATTTTAGAATTAAGACAAAAAGACGCTATAAATGTTTATAATAATGGTTCTTGGTCTTCTTCATTAAGTCAAACACAAACTATAAATGCTGGAGATAGTGTTATTATTAATAAATGTTTTATAGATACACAAGCACAAACAGACCAAAAAATAATTATAGAAAAAGAAGTAGGAGAAATAACATTAAATTTACAAAATTATATTTATCATACTAATTCTTATTTTGAAGGTATAACTCAAGAGAATACAGCACAAAAAAATGATGGTGATGATTATATATGGTGTTCTTCAAAAAAAATAGACCACACATTTCCAGCAGATATTCATTTAGTTCAGACCATTAGAGTAAAAAGACAAAATCAAGGAGCGGTAGATGAAGATGGTTGGGGGGATAAAAGTAATGGTAGTAATCCATTAACTTTACAATATATTGATTTAAATGATAATCCACAAACATTTTATATAGATATACCTTATGTATCAGCAAGAAAAAAAACAATAAGACATAGAGACATAAAAGTAAATATTATCGCTAAAGATGGTTCTATAAAAAGAGATTATAATGATAGAAATTGGATTTTTCAAAATGCGACTTTAGAAGGTGTTTCTGATTTATCCGTCCCAGCACACGAAATTTTAACCCCTCGTTATGGTGAGATGAATATTGTTATTAAAAGTGGTGCTTATGAACCACAAGATATTTGTGATATAATAAATAATGAATTAACTGATAATAAATCCGCTGGAACAGAATTCGGAATAGATGGAATTTGTTTAAATAATTTTCTTCATAGTTCTGTTAATGTAAATGCTGTAGATGGAACACCAATAGGAAGAGATTATTTAGTAAAAAATGATGGAACACAAGCATTATATTATACTAATACAGCAGACGCACACGGAAATATTCAAAGATTTTGGTTGGGTGCTTCACAATTAGAATTAGATTGGGATAGTGATAGTAATTATTTCTTTTGGAAATTTTTACATTCACCAGTTTATTTAGGAGGTAATATAATTAGTAATTTTGTAAAAAATGAAAGAACAAATCAATTTTTTCATAATGGTAAAAATGGTGGTATAGCGTGGTCTTCTTTATCAGCGACTTGTTCTGATAATACTTCTAAACATTTTGGTGATAATTATGATTTTTGGAATAAAAAATTAGGATTTAATGTTAGTGCTATGTGCGTTCATTACAATTCTATAGAAACTGCTTTAGATAGTGGAACTAAATTATTACCATCTTTTAAAAGTTGGAAAGAAGGATTAAATATAACAACATCAAGACCAAATTTATCAGCATTAATAGAAAAAAGTGGAGCAACTGGATATAGATTATGTCCTTCAACAGAAGCAGAAGTTTTAGCATTAAATTCTCAAAATGATTTAACTACAATAATTCAAGCAGATAAACCAGTATTAAACGGATTAGTTTTAGATTATGGTTATTTTTATATAGAAATTGGTTGTGGTATTTATAATGAAATTGTAGGAGGTGTTGATGATGAAGGTAATACACAACACACTACAAATATTCAAGGTATTGTAAATAGATATTATAGTTTAGGAGCATATACAAGCGGTTCTACTGATAGTTCTTTAATTTATCGTCATACTGGAGACCCCTTATATATTAATCAAATTAAATGTCGTATTTTAGATAGTGATAAAAATTTAGCAACTTCTATAGGTGATGATAATACAATATTTTTAGAAATTGTAAGAGGACAAGGAGAGAAAGCATAACAAAAATAACACATTTCATCATAAACAATTTCAGTATAATAATCACATATTTTACAAATCATATACATATACATAGATTTAAATTTTTATTAAAGAAAATCTATATAATTATTGAAGAATTTTTTAGTTAAATTATTTCTTTTTTTTATTTTTATATTTTTTTGGAATAAATCTTTTATTATATCTTATAGTTTTTTTACAATTAATAACATCTTTAAGAGGTTTAGGTTTATTAACACATCTACAAATTTTAAATCCTTTGGGACATTTTTTAGTTTTTTTAATATCGAACATATTACTTAATATTTTTAAATTTGGTTTTCTTTCTTTTCTTTCTATCTTACACTTAACACTATTACAATATTCTTTATCCATTATATATAATATATAGAAATAAAATATTTGTTTAATTTATAATGGCGAGTTCTAATTTATTTCAAGGTTCTTCTAAAAATAAGAAAAAAGAAATACCTTTAATGGATATTAGGTTTGTTTTAAAACAACATTCTGAATGTTTAAAGGGATATAAGAAGTATAAAAAATTATCAGATTTAAAAGCATTTGTAATCTCAACTCAAACCATAAATGTAAAAAAAATAAAATCTATTGAGAAAATACACGAGAAAATAGAAGAATTTAATAAAAAAAATTGTATTGTTAATCTTTCTAAAATGAAAAGAGTAGAATTAGTAGCAATCGCAAAAGAAAAAAATGTATATATTGGAGAAGAAATTAGAGGTAAAGCACCAAGAAGAACCGCTGGTAATGTATTTAAACCCATAAAAGGTCTTACTGGTATAACAAAATACGCATCAGAATTACAACAAACAGACATTAAATTAGATTTTAAAAATATTACTGACCCTTTTGATGTAAATATAAAACAAACTGATGAAGATGGAAATTTAACTGGTGAAACTGAAAAATTAACATTAAGAAATAAACAAACTAAATTTATTGAAAAAATGATTTATAGTAATAATCGTGGTGGTATAGCATTTTGGGGGGTTGGGACTGGTAAGACTATATTAAGTGTTATTTCTATAAGAAGTTATTTATATTATTATCCACAAGGTAAAGTTGTATTTGTAGCACCTTCATCACTACTAACAAATTTAATTAAAACATTATTTTTATTCGGTTTAGATGTAAGAGATAGAAGAATTCAATATTATTCATTTGAAAAATTTGTTAAAGCAAATATTAATTGTGAAAATGCTTTTTTAATTATTGATGAAGCACATAATTTAAGAACAGAAATTATTTTTAAGACTGGTAAAGGTAAGACTAAAGCAGATATGGAGACTTTAGATGATGAAAAAATGATGAAAAGAGATATAAAAGATTTATATACTAAAAGTGGTGGTAGAGTATGGGCGATTTTAAAAAAATGTTCGCCTCACGCTTCTAAAGTCTTATTATTAACAGCAACACCTTTCGTAAATAGACCTAATGATATAAATAATTTATTAAGAATGATTAATGGTAATCAATACCCCTTAAGTTCTGATGAATTTATGAGTATCGCAACCAATTCAGAAACCGCAGAAGATTATTTCGGATATAGAATTAGTCATTTTATAAGAGATACGAAAGATAAAAACTTTCCTAAAAGAAAAGAATTTATTTTATATGATGAAATGAATGAAATAGAAACATCTGATTATCAAGAGATACAAGATTTAAAAATGGGATTTGGGACATCAGAAAGTAAAGAAATGTATGGTGAGGAGTATTCTTCTGCTTTCTTTAGCGGACAAAGACAATTTATTAATAGGGTTGGTATGTATAAGAAACTAAATTTAATTGTAAATCATTTAAAAAAAGAAAATCAAAATATTATTTATTTAGGATTTATTGATAAGGGTATTATACCATTACAAGGATTATTAGATAAGAAAGAAGGTATAACATACGCAATAGTAAGCGGAGAACAAGGAGCAGTAGAAAAACAATTAGCAGTAGAACAATATAATAATGGTAAGGTAAATGTATTAATTATCTCTCGTGCTGGTGCTGAAGGTCTTGATTTAAAAAAAACTACTAATTTATATGTTTCAGACCAAGTTTGGAATGAAGCTATGAGAGAGCAAATTATAGGAAGAGGTATTAGGTTTAAATCTCATATTGATTTACCATTAGAAAAAAGGTTTGTAAATGTTTATAATGTATTTTTAATAAAAAGTGGAGGAGAAGAGAAGAAATTTGTAGATAATTTAATACCTCTACTAAAATCTGAAACAAATAAAATTTATAATAATATTTTAAACCTCATAAAACAAAGAAATGAAGAAAAAAAATTAGAAGAAGGTGAAAAACAATTAGATGATTTAAAAAATAGTGGTGCGAGTGCTGATGAAATTGATAAATTTGAAAAGAAATTAGATAAGCAAAGAAGAAAAGTAGAGACGAGTGCTTGGATTTCTGATGAAGATAAAAAAAAAGCAAAAGAATTAGGTATTAGTGGTAAGAAATTAAAACAAACATTAGACCAACAAGGTTTTTTAAAAGACAAAAAAGAAGCAGAAAAAACAGACCCACCAGCATTATTATCAATAGACCCTTATTTATATGTATATAGTAAATCAAAACAATATATTATAGATGAATTTGTTAAATATTTAGATACATTACCACAATTTGAAGAAGGAATATCAACTTTAGAACATAAAGTAATAGAAGAATTAAAAAAAAGAAATCCACAAACAAGACAAGAAAAATTAGATATATGGAAAGAATTTTTAGATAAGAATTTAGATGAAGGTGGTAAAATTATAACTGAAATGAATAATAAAAGCACTATGGACTTAAATAAAACAAAAAAATTAGATTTAACTACATTAAGTAAAGAACAAATAAGATTTTACCAAGAAGAAGCATATAATAATTATTTTTTAAGTGAAGCAGAAATGGGTAAATTATATGATTTTAGTGGTATTGAAAATGATAAGGATAAACAAAATATATTATTTTTAGAACCTACTGATAGTTTTTGTGTAGCAACTAAATATTTTTATGAGAGAAATATGGATAGAATGGAGGTTAAAATGTCTCAAATAATTGGTAATCCAGTAAATAAGAAAAAAGTAGATGAATTTAGAAAAACATTAGGTTTAGGTGAAGATGCTTATTATAATGAAAATAATTTTTTAAAATTACAGACTGGAGATTTATTTGATTATATAGTTATAAAACCACCTTTCGTAATTAATAAATTTCAAAAATATGATTATACAAGAAAAATTTATGATATTGATTATATAAGAAAAGCATTTTTATTATTAAAACCACAAGGAAAATTAGTAGCGGTTTTACATTCAGACCATACAAAAAAACAACAATTAGGAAGATTACAAGAATTACAAAAATGGATTGATGAAAATTCAGATAAAAGGTTTGTTAATGATAAAACTGGTAAGAAAGATTTTCAATATTTTAGACAAAATATAAAATGGTGGAAAGGTAAAATAAAAAAAGAACAAGAAAAAGATACTGAATTAATTAAAGATTTATCTACATTAAGAATATCAACAATAGTAATAACTAAAAAAGATAATACACAAGACGAAGAATTATTTAATTATAATAATAAATTAGTAAAATATGAAGAGGGAAA
>Ga0181418_1000619_pt1 | contig 11883 bp, 36 predicted proteins | sample 41SPOviralmetaG_FD_130143 | JGI IMG/M metagenome (GOLD analysis project Ga0181418, IMG submission 130143) | Marine viral communities from the oligotrophic San Pedro Time Series (SPOT) site, San Pedro Channel, CA, USA - 41 SPOT_SRF_2013-03-13 | ecosystem: Environmental > Aquatic > Marine > Strait...
CACGAAAATTTAACATCTTAGTGCGATAATGTAATAAATAGTAACATCGCTTTACAAATATGCTAATGGATAGCATCGAACAGCACATTGAAAAGGATAAGGAAATCCTTGACAATGGTACTACATCCCCACAACAACGTCGTCATATTGAGAGTGAATTGCACGACTTAGAAGATTATGTAGAACATCATAAGAAAGAAATTGAAAATGGAGATCATCACGATCCTACATCACTAGAACTATATTGTGATCAAAATCCATCAGAACCTGAATGTTTAGTTTATGATGATTGAGTGTGACAGTTGAATTAGTGGCACAAGGGGGGTTTCATACCCCCCTTTTTCGTGTATATTAGATAAGTGGAGGGGAGACCTTCCCATCACGACCTCTCTTTAAGAGACTAAACCAATCAGAGGCGCTGGTCACCCTCTCACAAATCCATTATTTCTTCATTATGGGAACTCGCTCACGCATCGGCACTGAACTTTCTGATGGATCTGTCCTTTCAGTTTATTGTCATTGGGATGGTTATCCTGAGTTCAATGGTAAAGTTCTTCGCCAATACTATAACACGACTGAGAAAGTTTCTAACCTGATTAACGGAGGCAATATCTCTGCGCTTCACACCAATTCTGGTTGGAGTAACGAAACTCTACCAGAAGTTGGACCACTGTATTATACTTCCCGTGGTGAAACTCTTGAGCAGAATGAACCTGAAATGAGTTCGGATTTTGGTGAATATCTTAAAATGAGTGATCAGTGTGGTGAAGAATATTCATATATCTTTTCTAATGGTGAGTGGTCTTGTTATAATGTGAAATCTTACGATGATGCTTATATGGAACGTGTTACTATTCCTGCTGGCAACCTTAAGGAGTCTAACTGATGTTGAAATTTGATGACATGGAACTGTTTCAACTTCAGTTCTGTATGAAACAAACAAAGGGACAGATGTCGATGGGTGGTGAGATTCGTCGCCACGCATCTATCACTAAAAAAATTGAAGATGAAATGGCACGACGTAAAGAGACTAAAGGATCATACACTCCTGAAGCGGTACGTCTACAACTTGAAGAGGAACTGCGAGCACTAATGAAACAGATGGACAATTGATCTAGTGTCACACAGCATCCTGAAACCCTCTCAGGATGCTCTATAATACATTCATACAAAAGAAACCACTATGACTTCCACTTTCACTGATTACGTTGCTCAACAGGATGCACGCAACACCAATCAGTTGAATGTTACTAAGTATTCTCTGATGTTATGTGATGCTCTCCAACAAAATTATCAGAGAAGGCATCCAAATGGTCGTAACTATTCTTATGCACTAATCTCTGGTCGTAAGTATCACAAAGTGATGCAATGTGTAGATGGTGAGACTGAATCAGTTCACGCCTTCATTGATAAGAAGACTGGTGAAGTTTACAAAGCAGCATCATACAAATCACCCGCTAAAGGTGTGCGTTTCGATCTGCGATTGATTGAGCAACGTGAATGGTTGCTGGAAAATGCAGATTGGGCAGGTTCCTATCTTTATGTTCGCTGATTATGGATTACACTAAAGATCAACTGATTGATGCACTTGTGGCAGAGTGGGACTATCTCTGCCACGATGATTATGATCCACAAGATCCAACACCAGAAGAATATCGTAAAGAGATGGAAGAACTTACAATCGAGCAATTGATTGAAGAAACATCAACTGGAGAGGGATACACTCTTGAAGAGTTTATGGAGAATTGGGTATGAATGTATCTTGTGATCGATGGGTTGTCTCATGGAAACGTGAGAAGAAAAATGGTTACTCTTCAACTCAACAAGTTGTAGTCTATGGAATTGAAAATGTTGAGCACGTCATCAACACAATGGTTCCGACAGATGATTGGAACGTAACACCAGCATAGAAACATTATGAACCGCGATCAACTCCAAGAACGATACATTCAATGGGATCTTAATCAGATGACCGTTGAAGACTTGAAGAGATTCTTCATTGACACACAGAATAGGGAACTGGGTGATCTTGATGATGAAGAATTAGTTGAGGAAGTTGAACAATATGCACCTGAATTAGTAGTATGACTAGTAAGGAAAAACTTTTATTTGTATCATCGTTCATTTGGTTTTTACACTGGGGCACATGTCTAGCATCTACCATTCTGGATACGGTTATTCTAAGATCATCTGTGAGGATGTTACCTCTTGGTTTCTGAATAACTTTTTCCCACGTCACAAAATCTCCGTTGATATTATTCATCGTGGATTGAAAAGTGAACAAGTTGTTGGGTATTGTGATGTTGTGGGGCATAACTATCGCCCCCGTCACTTTATGATTGAACTCCAGACTGATATGAGTAGGGAAATGTATATTAAGACTCTTTTGCACGAACTGACGCATCTGAAGCAGTGGGTAGAGGGTTCTCTGCATTTTCGGAGGGGAAAATTGTGTTATTCTACAGAACCAGTGGAAAATTGGTCTTATGAAGATCAACCACACGAAATTGAGGCAAGAGAAGAAGAATTAAGGTTATATGATTGGTATCTGAGTGATACTTTTGGTGTGCCAGTTGGGAAAGTGGCGCAGAGGTTCTCCAATCGCCTCTGTAATGCTCTATAATTGCTATAACAGCAAAGGAACCCTATGACCCCCGAAGCACGCTACCAGGCGCTATATGAGGAAATGTATGCTTTGTGTGCCGACAATGGGTGGGGGGATCCATTTTCATACGCTCGCTCCCGTGAAATTCACATGGCAGGGATTCTAGGGCATCGCATCGCTGATGACTATAGTGGGGCTGACGCTTTCGATCAAGATGGTGGCGCTGAGTATAAATCAACTATTGCAAATTCTATCAATGCAACGTATAATGGTATCAGTGTTCAAGACACTTGGGAAGAGCAAGAACGCTATCTGATTGAAGATAAGATTGGTAAATATCGTAATCATTATTATGCACGATATGAAGGTGGTAAGATTGCAGAAGTGTGGAAACTTAATTGTGATGATGTGTTGAACATTGTTCTTCCTAAAGCAAAGAGACAATATCCTAAAAAGAAAGCGGGTAACGCCAAAGATCCCCGTATTGGTGTTACAATCTCCAAGAAAGAAATATATGCTGTTGGCACTTGTATCCTAGGTTGAATATGGACTCTAAAGAACTTATGTACTCATCAGGTAACAATGATGAGTGCTATACGCCAGATTACGCTGTTACCCCCATCCTGAAGTATATTCCAACGGATGCAAAAGTATGGTGTCCATTTGATAAGGCAGAGAGTGAGTTTGTCAAACAAATTTCAAATACTCACAGTGTTGAATACTCTCATATTGATGAGGGTAAAGACTTCTTTGCCTATGAACCTGTTCACTTTGATGTAATTGTATCAAATCCTCCATTCACAAACAAGCGTAAGTTCTTTGAGCGGGCATTGTCATTCAACAAACCATTTGCGTTGATTATGACTAACACTTGGTTGAATGATTCTGCACCAAAGCAGTTGTTCAAGGACAAGGATCTGCAACTGTTGATGTTTGACAAGCGAATGAAGTTTCATAGTCCTGATGGTAGAGCAAACGATAAGATCACGTTTAGTAGTTCATACTACTGTTGGAACTTTCTGCCAAAACAAATTATAATGGAAGAACTGGGTGTGCCAACCCGCAAACTGGCACAGAAGACGCGCAGTGAGGCGGTTCTTCCGCTATGATTACATAGTAATCAAGGGAACACACCCAATGCAAATCTCCAACAGCATCTGCACCGTTGATTTTTTTCCTGAGGCATTCATCGCTGAGGCAGACGAGGTCAAAGGAATGAAAGTTGTTGTGAAGCGTTTCAACAAGCGTGTTACCTTTAAGTGCAATGGTATGAAATCTTACAGCACTGTGACAGCACTTACCGCACGTAATGAGTGGGCAGAACGTATTGCTGGAGGTGCTGAGGTTACTGACTATCACACCGACAAAATGCCCCGCTCTGAATACACTCCAATGGCTTGCTGAAGCGATTAACTCTCACCTTTTTTTTACTGATTTCAACTCTATGAACACCCAGCAATTTGATCAACTTAAATTTCAATACGCGCAAATGCTTGTTGAAGGTATGGATATGGATACGTTGATTGTTTTTGCTGTTGAAAGTATTGAGCAGAATCTTAAAGATTACACTATAGAGGATCTAAAGGAGGAAGTTACCGATTGCTATGGTGTAGAAACTTGGATGGATATGATGCCTGAATCACCACAACAATTGACAGAGATTGGTGCTCTGGAAGCAACTGCCCCTGATTATGGAGTCGGCAAATGAAGATTCTTCACCTCGAACATCCCGAAGATACCATTCTAACTGGTGATCTTTCTGTGCTTGATTGGTTCAAAGCAGACGCAGAACTTTCTGTGAAGATTGACGGTTGCCCTGCTATTGTCTGGGGTAAAGATCCTGCAACAGGTACATTTTTTGTTGGTACTAAAAGTGTCTTCAACAAAGTAAAGATCAAGATCAACCATTCGCACGATGAAATTGACGCAAACCATCAGGGAGAGGTTGCTTCTATTCTCCACGATTGCTTTGATTGTCTTCCTCGCACAAATGGTATCATTCAAGGTGATTTTATTGGTTACGGTGGTGATGATGTTTATACGCCAAATGCAATCACTTATGTCTTTGAGAAAGTAATCACCAATAGTATCATTGTTGCACCCCATACTGGATACCGAGCTGAGAAAGATTTGCGTGATGCAGAATCTTTTCCTTTGAAGAATTGGGATCTATCAGTGACACTCAGTAGCACCAAAGATTGTATGTTTTTGATGCCTGATGCTTGGGAAAGAATCAACGAAGATTTCAATATCAATAATACTCTTGCGTTTGCAAGGCAGATGTCACAAATGTGTGAGTTTGTAAGTGTCAAGGAAGCGATGAAGATCAAGAAGGTCATTAACACTTTCATAAAAGTCGGTGCCGAACTGGACTCAGAGGCACTGGCAACCGCTGCGGAATGCGATGTCAACTTAATGCGTTTTTGGAACTTAGTACACACGATTAAGACCAGTTTGTTATCAGTTTGTGTTGATGATGGTCCTGATGCTTATCTTGGTAAGCGGTATTGTAGCAGTGGAGAAGGATATGTCCGTGTGAATCAGTACGGAACGTATAAACTTGTAGATCGGCGGCAGTTCTCCCGATACAACTTCCTAAAGGGTAAGATGACCAGTTGCTGAACTGGACTAGTACAGGTGGCATCCGCCCCTGTATGGACTATAATTATTCTATCAACCAAAGGAGATCCAATGAACGACGTTCAACTGAATCAGATGGTTCAACATCAGGTGGAGCACATTTTTGAACTCTGCAAATCCTATGCTGAAGTTGGTGAAGAAGATAACGTTCGGGCATTGTATGAAGAGTATGGGGAGTGGATTGAAACGAAGCAATATGAAGAATATACCGTATCTTACGTTCCTGATATGAACGAGTGTGCCAGTTGATGAAGTTTCCTACCGCACTTTCATCAGACTGGATTGATTTCTGGGAAAACGAACTTACCTCAAAAGAAACACAAATGAACCAAGAACAACTGACCAAAATGCTCACTATCAGTGAGAACATCCAAGAGGCAATTGAGGTTGCAGGTGAATTGTGGGAGTTGAGTGACTTTGAAGTAAATGCACTATGTGGTATTGTTGCTGATGCTTTTGCTTCTGAGGGTATCAAGATGGAGGCATTGATCTGATGCAAACTACAACAGCAACTTATTCTATTCAAGTTACAAGAGAAGGTGGACATACATCTTTTCTGAAGACAATGCCGACACGTCCAACAACACACAAGGGGATCAAATCACAGAACAATAAGTTATCACGATGGGTAGAAAAGTGCTATCCTGATCTTACATCTTACAAAGTTATTCTCCTCGATTCCTGAATCATGCTCAAAGGTCAAGTTCTCAAAGTCGTTGGTGAAACTTCAAACAAAATTGATTCTAACCTGACACGGTTGGAGAAGTTTGAAGTATTCTGTCAAGTATGTGATGGATTACTTCGGGATGGTAGGATTAGTGCCGCCAAGCATCAAGCATGGACCAACGTATTTTAACTTCTAACTAACACTCACTCATTCTAATCATGAACTACACTCTCAAGCAACTTCAAGACCGAGTATCATCTATGATCAAAGAACAGGGAGAGGATGCAGAATGTGCCGCGTGGATTTATACCAAGAATGATTGTCACTTAAAGGATGGAGATGGCAACACTGATTACCAGAATAATGTAGAAGATCCTGAGTTGGTTAGACGTATCTTTGATGATGTAGGCAACATTGATTACATCTATCAGGTGATTCAAGAGAGTGTAGATGAAGTCGTAGAAGAGCAAATGATGCAGTATCAGCAGGAATTAGTATGATGATGACACCACAACGTCAAATGCACATTGATGAACTTGAGCGTAGTATTGTATCACTTGCCAAGAGAAAGATGAAACTACTATCTGAGGTACAAGAGATCAACAAAGACATTGAATTTCTACGCAAACAACAGGAGGACTTATCCAATGTGTAACATCAAATCAAATGACATTGAAGGGATCATTAGTAAATTAGAGGATGCGATCAAAGTTTGTTATGAGGTTGATTGTATGAGTGAAGAGAGTGAGAAGAGTTATCCTTATGCAGCAGGATACAGTCGTGTTGCAATGCAGGGCGTTCGTGATGAACTACGGCGGTTGATGTGATATAATTAGAATTGTAGTTAGGGGGAACTTAAATGGACTTTGAACGCAATATACCAATCAACGTGCAAGAGTTAGGAGTGATTCTTTCTGCGTTGCAATTATTAGATACGGCAGAAGAATGGCAGATCGCAAAGTATTATGGATCAGCATCAACACTTTACAATCGCCTCAGAGACATCTATGATGAAATGGACCAATCAACAATCGGAGAACAAAATGACCCCATCTGCGAACCTTCCTTTTGATAGAGAACAACTTATGAATGAAGATGATGTTGATATGTTCATCAAGGCATTTGATGATTTTATGGATCATGCAGATGTAGAGATTGAGAAGTATCATCAACGTGAGGAAGTCCGTGGGACATTAGAGGAGAAAGCAGCAGAGTTAGAGGTGACAGTTGATTATTATATGCAGGAGTTTATGTAGTTGACAAACTGCTATCAATCAGATAAAATGATCAAATCCACAAAGCATTAAATGAAGTCACTTTACATTGTTGATTACTGGGTACCATTTCCACAATCAGAGTATGGTGGAGTGGTAAATCTAATTGCAGAATCTGATACTGAAGCATTTGAATTATGTGCTGATGAAGATGGACTCAATCATCCTGGATATGAGGATCGTATTATGCCAAACATTCTAAAAGCACAAAAGTTCTCTTTAGTTGATGAGTATGAATCTTCTATCATCGATGCCTTTACAACCTAAACAAAAATGACTGATAACAAAACATATCGAATTGAAGAGATGCAGACAACTGGTTGGGAACTGGTTGAACCAATTGGGCAGTATGAACGTCTGACAAAGGAGCAGGCAACAGAAGCAATTGAAGAGTTAATTCGTGAAGGTTACAATCCAAACTTAATGAGAGCAATCCCTGATGGCAACGTATGAAGAACTCCCACCAAGTTTCAAACACTCAGCTCCTGAAGGATACAGATACGAGGTCATTCGCAAGAACGCTTCTACTGTGGCAATCTGGACTGTATGTCATCGTGAGTTTATTTACAATGATGGTAATGACAGTTATTGTATCTGGGGATTCTGTAAAACAAAGACAACAGCAAAGAGAGGCACTGAGAACACTTACTATGCCCCCATCAACTCAAATAAGATAGGTAAGGAAGTATCAATTAACGATACAACTCCTTATACTGCAATGCAACTAAACCTCACTCCATTAGAAGCAGCATTCATATGACTTACGAACCATCTGTTGATGATTATGTTATCTGGAATCATAATGGATTGGTTCATCAGGGATGGGTGTACTTTGTTGATGAGATGTATATTACAATAGAGACAGGTATTAAACCTAAACCTAATTGTGAATACACAAAGAATGAAAGACACAAATACATTCACACACTCTTATTATGTTTCCCAAACCAATGGAAAGACTTAGAGTATGTTCATACAAGAAAGAATAAGTATGGTAAGGATATAGATGATATGAATACTTACAATCGATTCAGTGATTCATAAATATTTCCGAGATCACTTACGAGTTGGACAGCGCCCTAAAAATGAAGACTTATAAAACCTTTGTAGAACAATCTAATAGCGCCAGAGAGAATCTAAATGAAATTGCTATTAGTGGACCACTTGTAGCAGGTGGGTTAATAGCACTTAATACGGCATTAAGAGCAGGGTCTGCATATGACACTTACCAATCAATTAAGAAGAAAGACTGGGTAGGTGCTGGATTAAATGCACTTAGCACTGTCAATCCATTAGGAAGAGCAGTTGCACCGATACCACGTATAGCACGAGGAGCAGGAATAGGAGCATTTGTTAAAGATGTAGTAACCCCTTATCTCCCTAAGAAGAAGAAAGAGAAGATCAAGGAAGGGAATAAGTTGGTGAATGTACGCACAAATGCAGGAGTTACTACAGGAGTAGATCCTAGCACGGGTGAGTATAGAGTTATCAAGAGACGTTCAGATAAAGAACAGGAAGCAATGAAGAATCCAAAAGGGTTTGAAATGTACTGAGTATGAAAGAAATTCTTCGTGTTTGGAAATACTCTCTGGGTAGTTTCAGTGATAGTAAAACAGAGAGATATGATAACTGGATAGCGAGTATCAGAACAGTTATCTTTGTCTCTTATATGGTCACTAACTCCTTCATTGTTGCAGGGGTAGTGAGACATTGGGATGATGTGCCTAATGTATCGGTTGATACCAAATGTATAGTAAAATAGATTAAAATAAGGTTTTTAATGTAATTATAAATATAAAACAGTTTTTTATCTTCGGAGATACTTTGTGGTTGCTTGGGGGTGTCTTCAGAGTGTCTCTGTAGTGTTTTAAGTGCTTAGAAATGTGTTGAGAAAGGTGCTCAGGTATTGTGGACTAAGCGAGCGTACCATAAGACGCGCAGTTTGTCAACACACAGGGCAGCGAAAATTTGCAGAGGGACACAAAAACTCTTCGAGATATATGTTATCATAATGACACAATCTCGTCTAGATCTTATACATAGATACATGAATCTCGACTAGACACAACATATAGTTGACATCTCGTCGATATATCAGTATAATACACAAGGCAATCTCGACGAGAATTATGTACGACGACTACGATCTCGACTATACATATGCACCTGCGTATGAATATGATCTCGACGAGAGTTATGGCACATGGATGCAAACATCATATGCGAATGCGCCTAATCTAGATGAACTAGATCTCGACGAGGAATACACTCGTGACGCGCAAGATTATGATGCGCTTGCATACAAACATTATGCATGATATAATGTAATGCACACCCATCACATCTAGACGCTATGATAACACAAAAGCAGCGCATTCGTGTGACACTCGATATAGAGTGTTATGATGATTTAGATGTAGAATCATTCGATTGGAATGAAGTTCTAGGTCTAGAAGGTGATGAGAATGTTAACATTAACATAGAAAATCGTGATTTGGAATGGTAGTGTGCCAGAAAAGATATTGGCACCAAAGTGTCAGATAGAGGCGAATGAGTTAGTAATACTCACCGCCTCTTTTTTAATGTCATAAATTCGTATATTATTAAATGTCACGTACCTATGAGTGCTTATGTGTAAACAATTAGATTTGATGTTAAATGTCAAGAATATGTGCCAAAAGTAGTAGTGGCACAAACATTTACTATTTCGGTTTAAATCGTGTATTGTAGTTACAAGTTCAAAAAACACAAATGGATTTCGACACTTTCGACACCGATCTTTTTTCTGAGATTAATGACAGTCAGGCAGAAATCTACGATGTCATCGAATACAACGAAGATGGCAAGGATGATGACAACAAGTTCGACGTAGAAGGTTATATCAACGGGAACACAGATTACTGAGAAAAATGTTACTCAGGTCAGCCGCCCGTGGACGGTTGCCGTAGTGGCACAAGGTTTTGGCACTGCGCTCAAAACCGTGTATTGTACTTAAAGATCAAACAACGAAACCAAACATGCGTAAGATCGAAACCCAGATGAACGCCGCCATCCAGAACGATCAGCGGTGGGCATCGGGTAACACCACGGTCGTCCCTGGTTGGGAGGGCACTTCTGATGTTTATCTCCACGGGCACAGAATCGCAACCGTTGGTGACACCTGGATTCAGATCTTTGATGGTGGGCATCAAACAAAGACAACAAAGTCACGTTTGAATGCTTTACTTTCTGCCTTCGGAATGGATGGAGAATATATTTTTCAAAAGAACTTTCAGTGGTTCGTTAACTATCAGGGATCACCTATCCCCTTCTTTGACGGCATGCGCTTGGCATAAGGGTCTCCGGACCAGTTGGCAAGGTGGCACACAAAATAGGCACTGCCCCCAAAATCGTGTATTGTAGACCTATGAACAAAATCAATCAAATTCAAATCAAAGAAGAGATCGCTTCAGATCTGCAATCGTTTATGTGTGAAATGATGCCAGATCTTGAAATGTGTGTCGATTGGGTATGTGATCGTTTCGGTCTTGATTGTAACGATGAACTTGTAGATTTCGTTGCTGATTGTCACGATGAGTTCTTCGGTAACTGATACAAACTCTTTTCACACTAACTAATAACAACTCACAAACTTTATGGTATTTCTGATCTCTCAAAAAAACGGTTGCACTTATACATTAGACGGCAATCATCAAACCATTCTAATGTATCACCCGCTTTATTCTAATGGAGATTATGAAACAAACCGTGGAGCGTATGAGTATGTCGAATGGGATGAATTAGATTCTGAGGTATTATCAGAGGCAGATCGTTGTTATCAACTACTGAAGGAAGAGGTTTAAGACACTTAGTGGGGGAACAGTTAATGACACCCAGATCAGCTGCCTGACCAGTTGGCAGATTGGCACAAGCAACCTTAAGGTTTTCTTTCTGAGTTTTGTATCACCACGAACTACAAAATCCTAGGATCTGTGCCATCATACAGGTATGAACAAAACAAAAGCAATTGATATCCTCTCCGCTCACTACGGAGCAACCTACCAAGGTTCCCACGTCATCCAGGTCACAGGCGATCTGATCACTGACATTATGAACGAAGGAGACGAAGGAAAGACCTTCCACAAGTGGAACACCCTTCCCCTTCCTACCACGGTAGAAGACTCCAACCTGGTTGGATTAGCAGAAATTTACCTTAAGAAGGCATTATGACCAATTGTTACAGGTTCGCCCTGTAACCCACAGAACCACCCCCCGACCCCTTATATTAGAGACATGGAAAACAAAGCAATGCAACGCCATCACAACGGTCAGTTCATGACCACTGGCACTCCCTCCCCTCTGATGCAGAAGGTGATGGAAAACATCCTGAGACAGCAGGAGACAGAGAGGCAGTACCGGGACGCCGTGAGAGCGGGTCGGATTCAACCCGATTGGGGCACGTTCAACATCAGCGACCGCGACTGATGATCGCTGCACTGACCAAACCCCGTCGTCCTTCTTTCTACCACGCTTCCATGTTTCGTATCCTGGTCACCGTTGCTCTCTTCGGTCTGTTCTGGTCATCGGTTCCTGCCCGTACTGTGACGGCAGACGCACTGGACCAAGCAGCACAGCATCTGCGTCCCTGACCCTGTAGAATTCAAACAACAAAACAAACAAACAAAAAACATCATGAACGGTTGGGCAAACTACGAAAC
>Ga0181418_1000623_pt1 | contig 11828 bp, 14 predicted proteins | sample 41SPOviralmetaG_FD_130143 | JGI IMG/M metagenome (GOLD analysis project Ga0181418, IMG submission 130143) | Marine viral communities from the oligotrophic San Pedro Time Series (SPOT) site, San Pedro Channel, CA, USA - 41 SPOT_SRF_2013-03-13 | ecosystem: Environmental > Aquatic > Marine > Strait...
ACTTAGGTCAATGTCAGTTAGGCTGTGTATGTGTGCAACAGAGCCGTGTGAGTCATTGCTTTTAACAGTGTAATCTTGTTTCTCGTTAATCTGATCAGCGACCTTTTCAGCATACTCAAGCACTGGTTGTGGTAATCTGTAAGATGTGCCTAGCACAACTCGGTTGCCAACACGCTTAATTAGCGAGCTAGGGTCACCACCAGCAAACTTAAAAATACTTTGTTTGTCGTCACCTGCAATGAACACTTCTACGGCGTTTTTGCTTACAAAGTCAACTACGTCCCATTGCAGTGGAGATAAATCTTGAGCTTCGTCAATAAACACATAGTCAAAGTCAGGTTGTATGTCTTGAGCAAGATACTTCTCTAATTGATCAGTAAAATCATACTTACCTTTTTTTAGTTTATAGTCTTTGTAGAAGTTACTAAACTCAGAAAGTTGATCGGCTGTTACACGAGCACCAATCTGTGAGTTAATTACTTCTTCCGCACTTACTTTTAAGTTACGCATTAGACTGTTGTAATACAGAATCTTGTCTCCAGCATTGCTGTTGTAGACAAGCCCGTCTTTAGATGAGTATGCAGCACTGCCAGATATTGGGTAGCCTGTAAGCTCACCAATCTGTTTGTAATCTTGAACGGTGAGCATCTGCTTGCGTGGTATACGTCTGTAGCACAAAGCGTGCAGTGTGCTAAAGGCTTCAAAGTCGGATTGAGCGTACGTGTCGTTTTTGACTAAGGCTCTGTCAATTGCTTCTGTTGCACCAGCTTTGGTGAACGTAGTAAAGCATATTTTATTTGGAGATGTTTTTTCTAGGCAGTCGGTAAGTAACTCCATTAGTGTGGTGGTCTTACCAGTTCCTGCACTGGCTACGAAGATTGTGCTAGTATTCGTCATGGTTGTTTAGGTCGGGCATTGCTGTTGTTGGATCCATGTGCAGGACAGACTCATGCACCCGCCAACATCTAACGTTAAGTCTTGTTGGTTCTTTAATGGTGTGAGTTACTGCATCTGCCTTAAGTATTTGCTTAATTGCGGATAGTATTCGGTTGTCTGGTAGTTCTTTAAAACGTTGTTGGCTAAGGTAATCTTTAAGATCTACCATGCGGAAGTAAAAGTTGTTGTTAGCTTTTACGGGACCGTTCTTGATGTTGTTTGGGTTGTCGCTAGCACTTGCACAGAACATAGTAACATATTCTACAAGCTGACCAATAGGAGTCATCTCAAACGGTATTTCTATTTGTGTGCAGTTTTTGAGCAACAAGTTTTGCTGTTTGACCCACTCTTCTTGTTTGATAGGTGGGTACTTGAACAGTAGTCGTTCCATTACTTTCTGATTAAACAGGTTAAAGTTGTCGAACTGTTCTGTTGTAAGTTGTATTTCAGAATCGTCTAAGGTTAAGAACCACAAAGGCGGGTCACTCTTGAGTTGCATAAGCGACCTGTTGTTTGGCAGAAACTCTTCGCCACCTATTCCATACTTGCGTTGTCCGCAAAGCTTGGCGTCGCAATACTTGCACAGTGGTTGACTAGAGCACTGATACTTGTAGTCCTTCTTGTTGTAAGAGTTGATTAACGCTTCAACTTCTCTGTCAGCCAGAGGTTCGGAGAACTTACGATTGTATTGGGTAAGTCTGTGTTGCCAGTCGGTTGGGTAGGCTTTCTTAAGATACACAGCAACGTTAGCAAGTGTTATGTTACGAGACTCGCTGTGCTGTGTGCGGTTTTGAAATATATAATTTAGACAAGGTGGACCATCAGGTAATTCTTCTGTTGACAAAGATGGAACTTCCAGGGCTTCAAAGTCTGTCTTACTTAGTTGTTTTTGTGCAGCAAGTTCTATGAACTGCAGCGGGTTTAGAAACTCACCGTCGTTGTTAAAAGCGTATTGAAGTGTAGGGTTGCCAGAGTATGGCATGTTTATCCAGTTGCCATACTTAGAGTCGTCTTTGCGGTTACCAATCTTTGGCTGCTTTGGGTATATCTCACACGCACCTTGACCAAAGAAAGCAGAGAATGATTTGAGTTTATCAATGACAATAGCTGCAGATATTTCTTCGGAGAAGAACAAGTATACGTGTGCACCACCAGACTTAGACCTGCACACGATGAACGGCAAGTTGTGTTCTTTTACCTTAGCTACAATGTCTTCGGTTGTGTTGCTGTCTTGGTACACGTCTACGTCTAAAGCTCCCCAACGAATGCGGTCTTCGTTGATCAAAGGAGTGCAACCAATTATCTTGTCACCTTTGAGGTGCTCTTCCCAGATGTCGGTTGTTAGCGGGGTCTTTACAAGGAAAGACCGCGAGTCTTGTTTGCCGTCTCGGTCACGAGTCTTGCCAGTAAGTGATGTTTGTCCGTGAACGGATGGGTTACTTACGAAGAGTTCGTGAAATTTAAATGCTAAGTCTGCTGCTGGTATCATTGGAAAAGTAAAGCCCCTAGCCTCACGGAGAGACTAGGGGCAGGAGTTTACTACTTAGTAAGGCATCGCGGATGAGTCTACCAGTTCTGGCTTAGACTCATTGGATGTTTGCAGTAGTGGGGTATCTGAGGCAGTATTGTATGTCTCGGATGCAAGGGTGAGTGTTGCTTCGTCTGTTTCGAAGTCGAGCACTGTTGGCTCTTCAAACCCGAAGTTGAAGTAATCGTCACCATTTTTGCTTGTCTCCATAACAGAGACTAGCTTCCATGCTTGTGCATAGAGTGGAGGAACAACATCCATTCCGTCGTAGCGGAAGCGGTTGATGTCGGTTGTTAGCTTGCGGGAGATGCGAAGCTGTGATGAGGTGAAGGGAATAACTGCTTGTTCCCACTTACCGTCGAGCTTTAACAGCACGAACCAGTAAGTTGTGAACTTAAGCTCGTTTTCTCCAAGCCATTCATCGTATTGACGCTCACGTCCCTTTTCGTAGTTAGGGTTGCTAACAATGGTTAGGGGGTGATTACCTTTGAAACCGCCACCTTTTGAACGGGGAACCCATTCAGTGTAGATAGACTTGGTGTAACAAGGGATGATTTCTGCAGGCTGATCTAGTATACTTTGCGTCTTAGCAAAGAATAGATCGCCAGACTTTGAGCCTTCGACGTATTCGTCTTTTTGTGGTTTGAGTTGAGGACTCAAGTCTTGCAGGATGCGGATGAAGGGCAAGGAAGAACCTGTGTCCAGATTCTCTGTTCCTTGACCTGCTACTGTTGATATATCGAATGCCATGATTCTATATTTCTTCTTTCTATTTATCGGGTTATTTTCGCTCGTTGACCTTCGTAGATTCCGAAAGCTTCACGAGGTAGGGATTCTGCCAGCTCTGGGTTGTCCAGTGCATCACGACAGAAAGATTTTAAAGTTGAGTGGTGTATGGCGATCTTACGATCAGCATCAATATCATACTCTTCTTTTAATTTGTTAGTAAGTTCTTCAGCTATACTGTCATCACCCCTATCTAGTGTGATAGTGATTTGGTTTTTGATGATAGAGTCGTTGTTTGTTTCACGTAACCAATCAAATGCTTCGCTGGGGTTTTTAATTCTAGCGTCTACAAAGTCGTTTAGCTGAATCTTAGTGTCATCGTTAAGCTGAATGAGTTTGAGTCCTGATTTGCTCATCAACTCAGGTAACAACTCTTCTGCTACTTTTTTGCGCTTAGATTTGAGATTGCTGAGTTCAGCTTCTTGACTAAGGATTGCGTTATCCAAGTCTTTAAGGCTGTCGCCCAGTTCTTTAATTTCAGCCAAATCACTTTGAGGGACTCCGCTGGTGTCAATTCCTTGAACATTTGCGATAGGAATAACATCGCTTTCTTGTAATAGATCATCTGTCATATTATTATTTTGGGTTGTTTACTATATCGCCTATTCTAGCATAGCCAGCAATATCCACCCAATTATCTTTTTTATTGGTGTGCATTTGTCTGGTTATTTTTAAGGCGATCATTGCTAAAGCTACTTGGTTGGGTGTAATATCTGTTTTAAAGATGACAGACCACATAGTTGCTACTCTGTCTAATTCGACACTGCAGTCACCATACTCATCGTGGCGATCACCAGTGGTCAGTTTTAAAGCTGTCTTTAATATATCCATGTTGTTATTAGCACCAAGTAGGTCCGAGGTCAATGTCGGCAATAACAGGCACTTTGAGTTGTATAGCATTTTCCATAATCAATTTCAAGTCTAAACTTTCTTTTTCTGAATTAACCATGCAATTAATTTCGTCATGCACTGGTAACCTCATATCAAATCCTGCATCGTAAGCATCTACCATTGCTTTTTTTGCTTGGTCTGCTGCGCTACCCTGTATTAATCTGTTCAGGGCTTTGCTTGTAAATGCACGTTGTAGCATTTTGTTTGGGTATTTGCCTTTAGCTGGTCCATATCCTTTGACTGGTGAGTCGTCAAAACTTGGAGTCCAGAAGTCAAATCTAGCTCTACGTCCCATGATTGTTTTGATGTAGCCACGTCCGTCTGCTATGTTCATAGCGTTGTCGAACAACACTTTAAGGAACGGAGCTTCTGTATTAAACTTCTCCATGGTTGATCTGCACAGGTCTTCTGAGATGCCTAATGTTTTAGCCATCTTCTTCATTCCCATGCCGTAACTAATGCCAAGACATAGCATTTTACATGTGTCGTAGGGTAGTCCTGTAGTCTTTTCAAAGAATGTGTATAGTTTCTCTCCACGTTCAAAGGCTTCTTTAGCTTCTACCGCTTTAGGCAGAGGACGCCCGAACTCACCAATAAGTGCATAGTGGACTTGGAGACGCGGTTCTTGGGAGCTATAATCTGCTTTACACCATAGTTTGTCTGGCTCTGCAACGTATAACGATCTAATTGCTTTGCCAATATCACTACGTTTTGGAACCTGTTGCATGTTTGGGTTAGCTGAAGACAGCCTGCCTGAACGAGTTCCACCAGTGTCTGACGCCACTTGTTTAAAGTCTGCGTGAATACGCCCTTTGTAGTTTTGTTTGAGGATAGTGTCTTCAATAAAGACTTTTCGTAATCGGTTAATGCTTCTTGCTTCATGGATTAGTTTAACTTCGGGGTGGTCACAGTTGGTTAGAAAATCTTTAGATACTGATGGGTTGCCTTTTTCTGTTTTAGGCACAACAAGCCCAAGACTTTCCATATGCCTTGCTAACTGAACAGGCGACCAAATATCTAAGTGTTTAAATTTATCTTTTAGTTTAGTTTCTTTAGTCTTTAATTCTGTGTTTAATTTTTCAGCTTGGTCTAAGTTTACAGGAACACCTTTAAGAGTCATGTGCACGAGCACTGGTGTTAACCTACACTCCAACTCCCATATCTTCCATAAGTTTTGTTCTTTAAGAACTGGGATTTGGTGTTGGTATACGTCCCAAGTGTTGCGAGCATCTATCTCAGCATACTCACCTACAAAGCGAGCAGGTAATTTCCACATACCACCTTTGGGGTCTACTCCGTAAGCTTCTGCTGCTTGCTTTAGTTTGTCTTCAAACTTAGTTCGCTTGAGGTATTTCTTTGATAGGTTGTTTAGACTGTATGAGAATTGCTCTTCATCAATTAAAGCTTCTGCAATCTGAACGTCTCGGATTGGGCAAGTAATGTTTATGCCTAGTATAGCTAACCAACCGAGGTCATACGCAGCGTTTGCAAAGAGTATCTCCTTACTGTCTTTTACTACGTTAGCTACGTAGTTAAGGATTAGATTTTTATCTAAGTTGTCACCGCCTTGATGATCAATTGGTAAGTATACTTCTTGGTGCTCGTCTGCAATAGCAATGCCAACTACTTTGCCTTGTCCTCGTTTGTACGAGGGTCCATACTTTTTAAGGTCAGGATCGCAGGTTTCTAGGTCAACTGCTATAACATCTTGAAACTTAGGTAGTTGCGCAGGCGGTCGCCATGTGCATTTGGGTTGCATTACGGCGGGTAAGTCTAGAGCTGGTTTTTCGCTTCTTGTAGTTTGAAAGAGGATGTCTTGCATGGTCGTCTAGTATATCTTTAACTTTGTTCCAGTGATGTATTGTTGATTGTTTTTTCCAGCCGTTAGGTCCTCCGTTGTGTATGCGAACTCTATCTTCTACGGTAGGTTCCCGACCGATACGTGCAGCAGTAGCGTAAAAATCAGTGTATATAATAAACATATGAACTGAATTAATACGATCAAAAGCATCACTGTGCGTAAATTTTTCATACCCTAATATACGGTTAACATCTTCTACATAAATTTTATGTATTTGTAAACAACCGTAAGCTTTGCCGTTGTCACCAATTGATAGGTCATTACCTGAGCTTTCAGCTTGGATCAGTGCTAGTATCATTGTCATTATCAACATTACTTAGTTTTTCGTTTTGTTTTATTTCTTGGTTAACGCTAAGCCACGGCTTAGAGCGCATTTCGTAGTTTATTTCAGACTCACTTTTATACGCAATAAGCCCATTGGCTATGCCCCATTCAGCTGCTTTTCTATGTTTTTTATAGAAATCATTTTTTTGTAGGCGTTCTATTCCTAGTTCAACTATGTCAAGTGTTTCAGAAATAGAAGATGTAGCGTGCGGGATGGATTCAATTGGATCATTCATGGTTTATAATAAATTGGCGAAACCAGTGTAGAAACTGGTTCCGTTATCTAGGAAGGACGCTTTGGATACATCCTCGTAAGGGTACGCCAGCAAATCGCCTAGTCTACATAATTTACAGCTATGTAGAGTCGCTGTTTGGGGGGAGTCGGAACATTTTCAGAGCTGTAAGACTCTTACTTGTCGGAACGCTGCCAAAGGTTATTTAGTTGTGTAATTTATAAAGTCGGCAAAGCCAGCTTTGTCTAGTGTAAAAGTTATTTCTTGTTCACATTCTACGCCATTTTCGGTAATGCAGCTTGGATCAAACTCCATCATTATAAACCTTTTGGTTTTTGGATAGGCTGCGAGTGTTATACATCTGTTGATTGATCCTCTGATGACGGAGTTCGCTTTGATTTGAAAAGCCCCTTGTTCTGGACGTATCTTTCTAGTCTCATACTTGCTTTCAATAAGCATAATTTTAGTGGGTAAGCAGACCAGAAGATCAGGGACACCATTAGACGTAGTAGTTTCGATACGTTGTACAACAGCTTTAGTGTTAAGACATTCATAGAACATCCTTCGTATCCACTGGTTGAACTCTTTCTCCGTCTTCATCGTATCGCAAGGTTGAGAGTCCATGTTTAAGATCTTCAAGTGTGATGTCAAGTCCATAAGCTTTCTGCTGCCTGAGGAATTTGTTAATGCAGTCAATGGCTTTTTTGCCTTCTCCAGTAACTTGGAACTCGCTGTCGTCAAAGAACTGTAGCAGGTCTCTGACAACTTCTTTACCCGTGAGTTCTGTGGTATGCAGTCTGCGATGACTTTCAACGTTGTCGCTGAAAGCATAATAGCTGATAAGGATGTCTTCATATTCATAATCGGTTAATATTGAGTCTACAAGATCTTCAGCGGCATCTTCGCTGCTTGTTTCTTCGTCTAGAATGGTTGGGTTGTTTTTTTTTGATGTATCGTAATAACTATCGTAGTTGTTCCAACCAAGCCCAGGTTGTGTGTATTTGTTAGCTGGGGGTGTGTACACTTTTTTGGACACATTGTCCATAGTTGGGAACTCATCTTCCAGGTAATTGTCATTGAGCACTGCAACATCTAAGTTGTGCAAATGGTTCATGACTTGGTTGCGAACATTCTCTGGGACTTTGGCAGTCTTTTTAAATGGATCGGGAGCTTGGTCAATGTATGTGCCCGCTGGTATATCTGAGTGACAGCTGCCAATTGTGATGCGGCAATGCAGATCAAACTCATCAGTGTTTAGGTTGCCTACCGTAAAGTGTATACCCTCGCGGTTTACTTCGTCTGCTTCGTCAGTGCCAGATTGAAACGCAGACGTAGAGCAGTGGTGGTGTACAGTGCCAAACATTGTGTCAGGGTAGTGTGCACGTTGTTCCGCATACTCGGGATCGTCAGGCAGAGACTTTACAGTCATGCCCAGTGTCTCTTGTGGTGGAACCCACCAGCTCCACGGCTGGTCTTTAGACTCGTCATAAAACAGGAACACTAATGTTTCTGACTTAAACTTGTCGTAGGATTGTTTCATAAAGGATAAGATCTTTTTCCACATTTGCCGTGGGATGTGCTTACCTTTGAATACAGGAACGAGTTCTTCATGTTCTACTGCGTTTAGTTCTTGATACGTAGTGAACAGCGGGAAGTCTAGCTTCTTGTATAGCTTGTTGTCTGATATTATTGTTTCTTCAATCATGATGCTTTTTGTTCCATGTCAATGAGGTCTTTGACAGTAATTGTTTGTAAACGAGAAAAGGTGCTCTGGTACTCGACAGGCATATAGTCAATGAGCGCAGGGTCGGCATCTATACCGTGCCAAGTCCAGAGCAAAAAGTTACCAAAGCTAGCTGAAACCTGATTGGCAATAGCAAGTTGTGGGTCGGACTCAAGTGCAAGACCTTGGCAGCTAAGTGGGCTGCCTGATGTGTCCGTGCCAATTGACGGGTAACGAGCAATTGGGTCTATCATTGGGTATGCTTGAGCTAGGTTGGGATCGAAATACATAGCCTGGCTTGTGTGGTATTCGTTAGCGCAGATGACTACGGGTTTCTTGTATCGTTTAGCTGCAGCGATGACTGCTTTACGTGCTGGGTGATTGTCAACAGCACAGATGTATACGTCAGCGTTGGCGAAGAACATCTTGTATTCTGTATTAAGCATGTCTTCGTCAAAGTATTCACGAATTGCATGACCTTCGTTTTTGCGAAAGTTGTATTGTTTGAGTAAAGCCACGCACTTGTATTGACCAACTGCATTGTTTTTGAACAGCTGGCGGTCAAGGTTGTGCTTTTCTAGTATGTCCCCATCAACAATGGTTGCTGTGAGGTCGAATGTATTTTTAAGAGCGGGTAGCATGTAACTAGTTACACCACCTGCGCCGATGATTACTGCGTTTAGTTTTGGTTTCATGATGCTAATGATCGGTATAGATTTATACCGTGATTGGATTGTTCTGTTTGATATGCTTTAATATAGCGAAGTATTGCACCGCGTTTGCGACCACAGTCTGGTAGATCTTTGGCAAGTATCTTATGCAAGATACGCATCTCTGAGTCTGTTAGACCATGTTGGACTGGGTATGTGTCAGCTTGTCTGCTGTGCTGTGCTTCAAGCATTTCATTGTATCTTTTGAGGTCATAGCTACTTACAGAGCCATAAGATGAATTTGCATGAACTTGGTCGAATACAGCTTGTTGGTTGTCTAGCGCGTCTTTTAGCGTTGAGTATTGTTCAGCCATGATGTGAAGTTTAAGATGGATTCGTGAGTTATTGGTTGATAGAAGTATTTGTCTTGCGACTTAACACCATCAACACCTAACGTCATTAGAGTATTACCAGCTTCATCAAACTTTAAGTATTGAAACTCATACTCTGTGCGACGCAGGTCAGCGTTGCACGTAGACTCGTTAAGGCTATTGATGCCTTTTTTGATTAGTGACAGGTAATCATCGGGTTCTATTGCATAGTCTATTGTTGACGCGGGAAAGCCATCGCCAGTGCAGATGTCACCGCGATCAAATACATTTGGTATGTTGGGAGCATACGATTGCTTTGAATCAACGTCGTATACAAACATGTATGGTGAGCTGGTAAGCAGCGTTCTATCCCCCTGTCGTGACATAGGAAACATGAAGTATAGCTCTAACCCGTCTGTTGCTGGAGTCCAGTGCAGCGGTTCTGGTAGCTCATTTTTGTTAATGAACCTGTGATCCTCAGATGTTTCAGGTAACGCCCTATCTGGGTTACCATGTATATACATGTTGAATTCATTGTTCTCAGGATTTGTTTGTCTGAGGTGTGCACCAGTAAAGTAGAACCTGGGTGCTCTGACAAAGAAGACTTCGCTGCTTGCGGGTTCTGCTGGGTTAACATTACAGCCGTGGTATAACCTGTAGCCGAGGGCGTGACCGTGGGATGTCACGGTAAAGCTAGGTGTAAACATGCTCACATGGAACATGGGTTTGCTTTTAACAGCAGCTATTGCTGCTTCTTGATTCTTAACTAGCGTCTCGTAAGTTGTACGTTTGTAGAAGTTACCGTCTGCATGTAAGATGTATTCTTGTTTGGTTTGTTCGCTCATAAGATAAAAAAAGTTAAGTCTGCCGCCCCGATCTCAGGACGACAGACACACATATATAACACTAACTAACAATAAAATGTTGTCTCTGCGCGATGCCTGGGTTCTTTGTGACCACTCATCGGTATCTCACACGCGCAGAGACTGTTATTTGCGCCGTTTGACGACTTGGTTAAGCAGTTTCATCTCGTGCTCAGGAGGGACTGGTGTTAAGCTTTGCTTGAAGCTTGTTGCTCCAAGGTGATGGTTGTGTAGCCACCAACGTATGCGTCAGGTGACAAGGTAACGCCATTAGAAACAGCGGATACCGACTCTGGTGCAGACAAGGCTGCGAGAATGCTGCGGTCAGCGAGTAGTTCGCCAACTGTAGCTTCGTTTGAAAAACCACGGGTTACTGTGTTAGTAAGACCGTAGCGGATGGTTACTGTGTTGTTTTGTTCCATTTTGTTATTATGGGTTTTGGTTTTGGTTTTTGTTTCTGACTCTAACGAGTCCAAATACATCTCTTTTTTACTATTGACAAGGTATAACTTTGTATACATACTGAAAACACGATCAGGTCTGTCGGTTTGATTGTGTTGTTATTATTGTTATATTACTTGGTTGAGCAGCCTGTCCTTCGGGGCAGGTTGCTTTTCTAAAATGGGCAGCCTCACCCAATCTAATGAGTGAGGCTGCTTTTTACTAGAAGTCTTGATGTCGTCTCCGATTATCACTTTCTCTTAGAACTCTATACGTATATCTAGTGAGGGCACACTTAATTACATCAAGAGCGAGAGGGACGATTACCCTCAAGACTTTCTGTGTGGTTGTCTTGCTTACCATAGGAAGCTGTTTGAGCCAGCAACGCCTGTGGTGGATTTACCAATACATTAAGCAAGCAAGTAAGTATGGTAAACCAAAGACCTGTAAAGAACGCGGTGATCATACCGCTGAATGTACCTACAAAGAGTATAGGCACGCCGAACGTTACAATCACATCAAACATCTTCCTAAATTTTAGGGTATATCTTAGACCGATTGTGCGAGTCAGCACTAGGAGTAGACCTAGTGCTGAGATGAATGAGAATATTACAATTTCCATTTGATTAAGCTACGATGTTTTCTTGTATGCGATTTCTGATGAGGTTGCTGCGACGTATGGGATTCATACGTTTCATGTAAGCACCAACCATGATATCACATACATTATCTGAATCTAGATATGTCATGCGTAGGCGATTGCGTTTTTCTTTGGTGTAATATGTAGGTTCAGGTCGCGTATTTTGATATAAACCATTGAGGACACCACCTGATCCACGTTTGCGATCAACTTGATTGGAGCGCATCTTGTCTTCCCACTCATCTGTGCGTGGTGCTGTGCCAAGGAAGCGAGCATCGTCTGGATCGCATTCTGGATCTTGGTAGAACGACTCTGCATACTCTTGAGTAATCGCTGATTGGTCAGCTGACTCTAGTGATTCATACTCTGAGTAGTATAGGTTGTGTCGCTCATTAGTGTGCTCATGTGATAGGTGAGCTGTGATGTCGCAATTGGTGTAACGGATAGTTTTATTTACGATCTCGTATGCGTTGTCCGCAAGCCACTGGTCAGATGCGTGCTTGAGAAACTCTGCTAGCCGTGGTGATGAGCCAGCTATTTGATCACGAAGTCTATCACGTAGAGCTGATTTGGTTTTTGCA
>Ga0181418_1000630_pt1 | contig 11772 bp, 20 predicted proteins | sample 41SPOviralmetaG_FD_130143 | JGI IMG/M metagenome (GOLD analysis project Ga0181418, IMG submission 130143) | Marine viral communities from the oligotrophic San Pedro Time Series (SPOT) site, San Pedro Channel, CA, USA - 41 SPOT_SRF_2013-03-13 | ecosystem: Environmental > Aquatic > Marine > Strait...
ATCTCAGTCTTAGGACCTTTGCCCTTCAACTTGTTAAACATGTCGTACTTCTCCATTTCAGTTTCTACACCAAAACTCTTACCAACACCCGGAGGGCCACTTAGGATCAGTCCACGGACGGTTCCTTTGATGACTGCTCGGGTCATCTCTTGTAGTATGTCGAAACGTCTACGGATTCTAGTAATGGCATCTTCGCGAGTCTCCTCAACGGCATCTGCCTTAGTACCCATCTCTGCTTCAGCAACCACAGGATCTACGTGCTCAACGTTGTTCACGTCGTTAAGTAGCACACGAATGTTTCCCAAACCAGCAAACTGGTTAGAAGCGTCTACTGTTATAAACGCACCTTTCTTACCGAAGGAAACATCTTTTATTAGAGGAAATATTCCACTAATTTTGGCATTACGGTATTTGCCTGTTTTTATATTAACGTATTTCTTACTCATATAAATTACCTCACTAATTTATTAAACTATGTGCATAGTATAGCACCATGCACGCCAAAGTCAACCTCTTTATGCGGCTTTTTGGAAAATATCTAGGCTTAGGTAGTCTTCACCTTGCATACCCTGTTCGCTACCAGTAGCACCAAAACCATATAGGTCTGTAATTCTCTGTGTAACAACATCCTCTAGGTCGCCTGTGTATGCTAGGCCACTATGTTCAGCATAGTTAAGCACAACTGTACCTTCTCCTATCACAAATTCACCTTCGTCATAGAGATCACCAACGGTTAACGTTAGGGTAGCATCGGTTTCGCTTATAGTAGCATCACCCCAATAGCCGCCATCGTATGTGCCCGCAGGTATAGTCCCTAGTGGAAACTGTAGATTCCATAGGTTATCGTCTAGTTGCTCAACTGCCACCCCGTCGAATACCAATCCTGCTTTAACTAGTTCTTTTAATAAATCCATAAACACCTCACTGTTTTTTAGTTTATGTATGCATTATACACAATATACGGGGGTAGGTCAACCTCTAATGTAACAGAACCAACCGGGAAGGTGTTCCCTATTAGATAAATATGTTACATGTTAATAAGAGAAGTAACAGAAGCAAAGGCCTCAGCAGAACTATGTAAGAGCAGTAAGCCTAACGATGCCCTAAGTGCCAGCGATCTATCCAGTTGTAAAAGCCAGGGCCTCCGAGCAAGGACCACCAAACGTAAATACAAGATAGGTGGTGTTACTAAAGGTATTAGTGGTAAGAAGGTACGTGGCAAGAAGTATGGTGGCAACCTACCCGCCCACGGTAAGAAGAACCAGGACAACGCCCGCAAAGGCAAATCAGAAGACTAGCCTAAAACAACTTTACCGCGTCTTTCACGCAGTGAAACTTGTTTCGATTATAGCATAAAAATCCCCTTTTGTCAACCCCCAAAAATCCAACCCCAAAACGCAAATTTCCAAAAAAGATCTCGGCTATTAAGATAATATAGAATACTCAACTATTATTATGCATGCACAAAGTATAACATATACGCAATAGACCATTATATACAGTTATAAAGACTAGACAGACACCGTTAACGGTTATACACTATAGACAAAGTGGCATAAGGTGGGAATACAGTACATACACTCCGAAACCCATCGTTTGAACCATGTAGACTATGAACCACAGTAGGCACAGCCGAAATCGAAAACTTTCCTCTGGTGAAGAGCAATATAAAACTTATTTTTGTCTATTTCACAATCAATACCATTATAAAAACCCATTATATAGAACCCGGTGTGCACACGTACAGCGAGCCATTTAACCACTATTCTCACTATGTTCTACTATAAGTACTGTTATGGATACTGTTACACTAATTGCTTACACACTATTAATCATGTTGTTAATCGTGATATGGAACGATAGCAATAACACACCTAAACATTAACTACGTGCACATGTACAGCGAGCCATTAAGAGTATGTGCGTATAAGAAGTAAACACGAGTGCTAACGAAGTGTTTGAGTACGAAGTACTCTATATAGTGTGTATATTATCACTTATATAAATGGTTCCGCCTAACACGGTATAAATACAATTACTATTATTAATAGCATTACTACAAGGGAACACAAATGAAATATTCAATTGAAATAGACTCAGAGGCAACATTATTAGAGAATTTAAATGTTGTAGAGGACTCACTGAGAGATAAAGGAATACTAAAAGAGTCAGACACACTTATTGCTATCACAGACAATCCCTTAGACCCTAGTAGTGTTACCATTTCAGAGGGCATTACTATAAGTGCACTGGATAATCCCAACACTTCAGAAGTCTTAAGTGTTATGCCACACGATGGTAGTTCTGTTACATTAGAAACACTTAACGCCGAAACTCCCCGCGATTAATCACTATCTAGCACTATAACACTACTGTAGATATACTGTAGATGTGTATTAACATGAGTTTTATTAAAGAGGGAGATAGAAAAAATCGTAATTTTCGGAGCGGAGCAGTTACTTCGTCGCCCGCCAGGACCCTGCTCTACCCTGGTTGACTTTCACATAAATATCTGTATAATGCGAGATATGTTAAACAAATTGTTACTCAAGAAGTTCCACATTGGATGGGTATTCCTAACACTTATAGTATTGTTAGGCGTATGTGTTTATACACTAGCACACTTGGTAACATAACTTATAGGAGTAAATATGAAGTCATTTATTATAGGCTTATTGGGATTTGCCGCGATTATTTCAGCGGTGTGGGGTACTATTTGGGTATTTAAAAGCATAGGCTTTAGTTCAGATACTATTAGTACTATCATGATGGTAGGTGTGTTGTTGTTTATTGCCAAACCCTTTGGCGAACTCACACAAAGCATATTAACTAGAAAGTAACACACAGGGTGAGTTTTTCAGATATATTCGAAACTGATGACATAGACTATGCGGCGATATCAGATCAATACGCAAGTGTTGTACGTGACAGTTTAGATTGTAATCGTTTTGCTACACTAGTACATCGTATAGGCGACACATTAAATGGTCAGAAACATCGTTTTGACAAAGCAGATATATTAGAACAAGCATTCGCAGAGTATAGTTCGGGTAGATTTGTGTGGGTAGATGGAGTTGGTAGAGATCATGAAGACTGTATATCGGGTCAACATATTGAATTCAAGTTCGGTGGCGAAGCACTATACAGTCCTACAGGCAAGGTTGTGAAAGCAAGTAGTTTCAAATTAACCAACTCACAGGGCACAAATGAACAGAGTGTGTTGCCTAACCCAGCAGACTTTTATGTGTTTGCCAGCAATACTGCTATGGCATTGTGTCACTATGAACAGTTAGCACCGCATGTGGTATATCAAGGCGATGGATTTCAGGCTAAAATACCACATGGTGTATTGAGTTTTGTGTACAAGCCAGGCGAGTATAGTGTGTTGCCAGGCGATACAGCAGACTATATCTCACTTAAACGTAACGCACAAATGGAGTTAATCTACAGTACATGAGTAAACCACGTGCTATTGTTATCATAGGTGACAGTTTCTCTAATGGCGACGGTGTGCTGTATCCAAATGAATGTATCAAACACATGGGCGAAGATTGGGTAGCAGAGTGCGATGCCTTATTACATGCTCGAGCAACTGCTCAAATAATAGGTAGAGATACTAATCCTGCTGATGATATGCTCACACAAAGTATGTTTGAAACCTGGATGCCACGTCATATCAATCAAAATTACAGCAGTAAAGAGTTTGTTGAACGCAATGGTTGTTGGAGTAAAGTAACACAGAGATACGCAGACATACCTGTGGTTAACTTGGCTATAGCAGGTGGCAGTCATGAATCAATGATAAACGGTTTACTGTATTGGATAAGCAAAGAAAAGTTCTTTGTGGATAACAACGACATCTGTGTGATTGCTAACTACACTTTACCAGCAATACATCGCACCAGCATTACTACTCGTTGGCATTATGAACCTGATAATATGCCAGATCCTTATGTGGCCAAAACAGCAAGACCAAACAACTATCGTGGTGAAACAATACATTACAATCCACATTCAGGTCATGAATTTGTTGATAAATGGTTGCTACACACTTCAGGATTACATGATCATGAATACAAGTTCTGTAACAGTTTGCTGATGTTACAACAGATATGTGAAAACAACAAAATGAGTTTCTGTTGGAGCGGACCTAGTTCAGATAAACAAGCAATTCTAGACTGGAACTTTATGGAATTACCATTGCCATACCATAGACAGATCAGCGAACTAGAACCGGCTTTCACAACGGTACAGGATTACACAATACATGTTTGTAAGGATCAGATAATTCATCATGGCTTTAATCCTTACAGCATTTGTAGTCACTTTAACAAACCAGCACAGAGTGTTATGGGTCAATGTGTTGCTAAGTTGATCACAGATAACACACAATGGTTTTGGAATTAATAGAAAAATGGGAGAAAGAAACGATGTTTATTTGGTTTCGCGGATGGCCATTTATTAATTAATTCAAAAAATACCAGAATTTCTGGTAAAAATAGGTTGACCTCACGGGCAATTTTGTGTATAATATATGTATATTAACAAAAAAGGTAGGAGTTTTTAATGGGAATATACACAAAAAATCAAAGCAAGAACAAAATTACACATGTTAATGGCATGTGGTTAAGTTCATTAACTTGTATTAATAAGGATGATTCAGAAACCATTCCTTTAACAGGTTTAGAAGCAATGTGGTACAATCACGAAGAGTGTATTGATCACCCAGAAGGTAGCGATTATCCAGTAGGCATCAATGAGCCTTTCAGAAAGTTGATGCTTGATAGAATTAGGCTTTCAGTATTGGATAGAACTGGTATTGATATTGCTCAATTTGAGCAGGTAATCCATGCTAGTACCTGTCCAGCAAGGGACGAAAAAGGCAATATAATTAAAAATTAATTGCGATTAACCGCAAAAACAGGTTGACCTTAACCTGTTTTCTGCTATAATAGTTGAACTTTACAGCAATAAGGACTAGCAAATGTCTACAGAATTACGCGATGTACCCGGCACTGATATTGCCCAAACTCGTTTCGCAGGTGGTAAAGATCGTGGAGCAATGCTTCAACTTACTGTTCATAACAATGGCAGTTTCCAAAACATTCAACTTACTCGTGAAGAGTGCCTGAGCCTAGCACAAGAACTTATCTTGTTCGCTAACGGTAAAGAAGAAAAAGCATTAGTGGAGATGTTCGCATGATAATTGTATTTGAAGGTGATTTTTTACGTTTACGGCGTGAGACTAAGTGGCATCGTGTTGTTGATATCAAGCCTTTTGATATCTGTGTACTTGACGATGGTCGCGAAGTTGTTGCTCAAGAAGAAGAGGATGGCGGCATTATTGCTCAAGTGCTCAGTGAAAAAGAGTACAAGGTTTTAGGAGAAGTCAAGTAATGATTGTGAATGTAATTGGACCACAAGGTGGTATGGTACAGTCTGATCTTCATGCTAACATCGTGTTGGCAGTTAAAAGTTTTGCCAGTCAGTTAGGCATTGGCCGTCTTAAAAATAATATCACAGTTCGTGTTCACAAAAAAGTGTTCATGGATGACGAAGGTACCCAAGGACTTTGCGAACCTTTGGATGAACGTAACTTCATAGTCGATATCTGTATGTACAGCAATTGGCTAGTCAATCTCGCACACGAAATGGTTCATGTTAAACAGTTTGCCCGTGGCGAACTAGACTTTGCTCTTGTTCAATGGAAGAGCCGTCGAATTAGTGAAAACATGGACTATTGGATTCAGCCTTGGGAAAAAGAAGCAAGGCGTTTACAATTTAAACTAGCAGAGGAGTTTGATAAAACCTGTTAAGCCTGAGTGGTGGAATTGGTAGACACAAGGGACTTAAAATCCCTCGGCAGTAATGCTGTGCCGGTTCGAGTCCGGCCTCAGGTACCACTTAATCTCCCGGTAGTTCAATTGGATAGAACAACGGCCTTCTAAGCCGTAGGTTGTAGGTTCGAGCCCTACCCGGGAGGCCAAACAGGGCCTCTAGCATAATTGGTCAATGCATCCGACTCATAATCGGCAGAGTACAGGTTCAAGTCCTGTGGGGCCCACCAATTTTATTAACAGCAAGGAGATAGATATGGAAATCTTAGCAGGAGCAGTAGTAGTAGGCGTATGCGTTATGATTTTAATGGCGTATATCGCATTAGTTAAGTAAGGATTTGTTATGCACACAGTAATTTCAAACAACAAACGTAAAGCAAGGAGATATGGTATGAAGGAATACCACCCAGACTTTTTAACCCTAAAAACCTTATTGGAACAGCACGATTGGTATTACATGTATAGTGATGATCATCGTGCCTATACCAAAGGACGCGAAGAGTATGACGAGATTCGCAGGCAAATGGATATTTGTTGCGGTCTTGGTCTTAGTCAACAAGCGGACGAACTCTTTGAGCAGTACAAGAAATGATTAACAAAAAAGGACCGTATGTAATTCATAATGGTCGCAGTGAATCCTTGGGACTAAGGTTTTGTGATTACCAATTTTGGTTGTCACCTAACGGAGATTTAGTACTCGATCCTGAAATAAACGAAGATAAAGTCGATGATAGATTTGTTGTTGGCGGCTCTTATGTTTTGACCAGGACTAAAAGAGGCAACCTAGCATTTGCTAAGTTGTCTAAACCATATTCCATTGTACCTTATCCACCAATGGAAACAGACACAGAATGGCCTTATGGAAAATAATTTCCAAAAAAAGGTTGACCTTGTGTATAAATTGTGTATAATATGCAGTAATGTGTAATAATACACAGAAATTAATAATGCTAATTAGGAGGTCATATGACTACAGCAACATTAACTAAAGAAGCAAAAGTATTAAATGCTTTGCAAGAAGGAAGAACTTTATCATCAGCACAGATGGTATCATTCTTTGGAACTGGAAACCCACAGGCAGTGATTCAATCACTAAGATTTAAAGGTTTCCCAATTTACCTTAACACAGTGACTGACACTAAAGGCAGAAGCAGAAACGTTTATCGTTTAGGCACAGCCTCAAGAGCAGTTATTGCCGCAGGTTATAAAGCAATGGCGAATGGTTCAGTATAACTAACCATTTGAGTAAATTAAGCACTCTTAGGAGTGCTTTTTTTATGGATTTTAAAGGGCCTTACGGGCCTTTATTTTTGGTACCATGTTCGTAAGGTACCTAACGACCAATTTGGTGTTCAATACTACTATAACATTCTGTAGAAATTATGTAAATAAAAGTGAGTAAAAATTAATTTACTCATACTCTTGGGCAAGAGTAATATAGAAGGAGGTATTCATTTATGGATAACGCAATGAAGATGGTCGGGGATTTCGTCTCTGGCTTAACATCAATCTTCGTCGGCCTATTAGGATTAGGTATCGTTGCTAGTTTAGTATTCGGTAGCACATCTTTTGTAGGTGACGTGGTTGGAAACATCACAGCACTCGTATCAGGCTTAGGGGAATCCGGTTTAGTCGGCTTACTCGTAGCAATTATTATCATTCATTTATTGGGAGATAAGAAGTAACGATACAAGGTTGGGGTGGCCTCATCCGCCCCACAACACTAATCATAACAACAAGGAGAATAAGAAATGATTAATACATTTAAGAATGTGTTAGCAGTACTAGTATTGTCAACACTAACAACAACAGCATACGCAGGAGTAGGCGGTGCGGCAGGGTATGGCTCTGATTATATATTTAGAGGTGTATCACAAACTGACGGCGGCAACTCCGCATGGGCAAGTGCTAACTGGGACCACGATAGTGGTATCTACGCAGGCGTTTGGCTAGGTCAAGTAGACTATGCTGACGATTCAGATCTAGAAAGAGATCTATTCGTAGGTTGGAGCGGCGACGTAGCAGGCATGAACCTCGACGTAGCATACATCGATTATAATTATAACGGTGACGCAGACCTAAATGGTAATGAAATTCTAATTGGCACTGAGTTCATGGGAGTATCATTTGATTACTACATGGGTCAAGATGACTACACAGACTACATGGAATTCGGATACTCAAGATGGGGTATGGATATTTCGTATGGTATGTGGGATTCAATTGGCGACAATTGGTCCGTATCTAGATCATTTGATCTACCTATGGGAGTCGAAGGCTCTATTGGGTATGTTAGTTTTATGGCTGACGATGGATCATTATTAGAAGACGAAGATAGTTTTATTTTCGGAGTTTCAAAACAGTTCTAAAACATTAAGAACATTTAAAAGCCAGTCAAAAACGACTGGCTTTTTTTTGGCCGATAAATACTGGTATGATAGTTATCTCAGAACAATTTTTTGAACAACCAGAATACTTTGATAATCTTTGGCGAGAAGATACAAACGATAAACACAGCCTAAGTCCACTAGATAGTTTAACAGCACAACCAGACTTTAAAGACGTCGTTGATCCATTGTGGGCACAGGATTATCACGAGTGGATGACATTGTTTGATATAGGCATGTCATACAAACAACATGTATTTGATAATTATGATGTTGACCCGGACAAGTTTCATGACTGGTGGGGCAAGATACATTTAGATACATGGGACAGAGAAAACTATCCTAACCTACCTAGGGAAAACTCAGATATCCATATTGATTTATTTGACGGGTATAGCAAAGTAATTAACCTACAAATTTATATGAGTAAAGACATACCACCAGAAGCAGGAACTTGTTTTTGGAAGTATGTTGGTAAAGAAAATATAGATCATTCGGGTCCATGGACACAAGAGAAACAAGACTGGGAATTAACTGCTCAGTTACCGTTTGAATACAACACAGGCTTCTCTTATGACGCAGGACCTAACGGTGAATTCCATAGTGCTCCGTTAACAAACGACTTATTGGAATTAGAAATACCTAACCACAATCGCAGAGTCATAATTATGCGATATCGTTTCAAATAAACATTAAATAATTTATAAGGAAAGGTGGCTGAGTGGCTTAAAGCACTTCCCTGCTAAGGAAGAGTACGGGTAACTGTACCGAGGGTTCGAATCCCTCCCTTTCCGCCAAGTTTTTGAAGGAGAAGAGTATGTCGAGAGCAGATAGAATGATTAAATCAGCAAGAGCAAGAGCAAGAAGAAAGGAAAGGAAACAAATTGTAGCAGGATTGAAAAAACGTTTCTATAGAGATCTTCATCACCTAAGAGAAAAATACAAAAAGATTAAAAACAGACATCACGACGAATAGAGGTTGACTTGCCTCGACAAATTTAGTATAATAGTTTTACGACTTAAAGTAGAAACCTGTCTTTCTGCAATAATCGGAAAGGCAGAACTTTAAGGACGTATGGAATAGTAGAGGAGTGTCTTCCGGGTGCCCGGTGTTATACCTCCAAAATCAAATAACAATAATTGCCAGTCAATTTTATAATAGTTAAGTGACTTTAAATAAAAACTATAATATAGTCCCACTGATCACCAGGACTTTAAATCGCGATCAAAGTAGAAAGGAAGGCGGGTTTATTATACTCGCCTTTTTTCGTTGTGGTAAATAGTAGCATGTCAGAAGATAACTTAGAAAGAATCATTAGTACGATAGTAATGGATTTAATGCTTGAAGCATTTGAGCAAGGCAGAGTGTTAAGTTATCGCGACATTTGTAAAATGGTAGGTATTCCGGAAGAACAGGTCGACGTAGACTCAGAAGACGATATACTCTTTTCTATAAACGAAGAGTTCGTTGATGCTTTAAAAAATAAAGATCTAAGAAGTGCTATGATAGAAAGAGCGTTCTCTACAGTACACTAATGGAGATAGCATGCCAAAAAAAGAGCAAAGTTTAGACAAGATACAAAACAGGCAAGACACTTATGATACAAAATGGGGAAAATACAAATTACATAAAAGACATTGTAAAGGTTGTAAAAAGACTTTTCGTTGGGCAGGCAGAGAACGTACAAAAGGATACCTCAGAGCAATGTTTAACAAAAACTGTGAACCCTGTATGGAACAAGCAATTGAATTTGAAATTAAACACAACCTTTAAAGCAGGACTACTTTTATTTGGCGCACTTGTAATTAGTAGACTATTACCATTACCTGCTAACAGCGAACCATTACTTGGTTTAGCAGTTCTTACACCATACTTAACTAAAAACAATTTAGCATTCCTATTGATGCCAGCAGTCATGTTAGTGTCAGATATATTTTTAGGATTTGGTACTTGGGTGTGGCTTACATATCCAGCATTAATGTTAGCAACTTTTATTAGTAAGTTTAATAATAACAAATATACTTCCTTATTAGGTAGTTGGTTAGTGTGGCATGTAATGGCTAACGCAGGACAATGGTTTCCTCCGTTCAGTCCTGAAGCATTATTATTTGACATACGATTCTTGATAAGTGGACTCGCAGTAGTTGTTCTATATGATGTTGTACAAAAATCTGCTACATATACCGCACACTATAATAAATAGTACTAAGACAACTTGGGGCGGTAGTTCAGTTGGGAGAACGTCTGGTTTGCAACCAGAAGGTCGGGAGTTCGAGCCTCCCTCGCTCCACCAGGTAGGTTATGCTTAATTTTAATAAAATCGAAGACGCAGATATAATCATGGAACCCTATGAGCATTTAGTCTGTGAACAGTCCGCAGTGAATCCGGATAAGTTATGTGAAGCATATAGTTACTTAGAAAGTTCAGATGAATGGAACAAAGAAGATGAATACGATATGTCTTTATATAGACTGCCAGTATCAAACCCAACAACAGATAGTTTACAAGTACAGGTTGACGAATATGATTGGCGACCATTACTAAAACGTATGGGTGTTGAGTATTCAAAGTTAATTACTAGTTGGCAAGCAACAAAGATATCACACCCTTTAGGTCCACACACTGACGAACCAGAAATTACAGGTGTTGTAGCAAAAATATTAGTATACATGACACCTGATATAGACTGTGGCACAATTATACACGACCAGAATGGTAATGTAGTTAAAGTCACACCAGGAAAACTAGGCGATGTTTTTATATTCAAAACATCTAAAAGAAGTTTTCACAGTACAAATTATGATCATATAGATCCCAACACACGGAGAGTAGCACTCGTAGGATGTTTCCATGCTTGAATTTCATTTACTATTTTGGTTATTAACCAAACACATAATTGCTGATTACTTTATGCAGTATCCATGGATGTACAAACACAAAGGGAAGTACGGACACCCTGGCGGAGTAGCACATGCTGTATGGCACGGCATATTAACAAATATTGTACTTTTATATTTTGTTGGACCTATTACAGCCGCATTATTTGGTATACTTGATGCTATATTACATTACCATATAGATTACGTTAAAAGCAATAGTTGGAAACGTTGGCCATGTACTCCTAACGATCAACTGTTTTGGATCATTCACGGAATAGATCAATACCTACACGGTATGACATATTTTTTAATACTACATTTAATCAGTCACGGGCATGTTTGAAACACTTAAAAAACATTTAGAAGAAACTCCTATAGTAAATTATACTAGAAAGTATCACGCAGGAGTTGATAATATAAATGTTATGCCATTAGATAATGTACTTATAGAAGAGGACCTTAAGGCTTTAGATAAGGTATACGAAAAAGAATATAAAAGAACAGTAGATCAATTTAGAACACAATGTACAATAGATCATAACGATAACGTACACAGAGAATTAAATAAAATTATACCAGTTGTGGAAAAACTGTTTGATGTAGACTTATCGAATCATGTAGATGCTAGAATTTGGAAAGACACAGAAGGCTTTTTTATGCATCCTCA
>Ga0181418_1000633_pt1 | contig 11745 bp, 16 predicted proteins | sample 41SPOviralmetaG_FD_130143 | JGI IMG/M metagenome (GOLD analysis project Ga0181418, IMG submission 130143) | Marine viral communities from the oligotrophic San Pedro Time Series (SPOT) site, San Pedro Channel, CA, USA - 41 SPOT_SRF_2013-03-13 | ecosystem: Environmental > Aquatic > Marine > Strait...
AACTTGTCTTTCTCCATTTACAGTTGCTTTGTTCCATCTTTTCATTTGTGGAACTACCTCATCATATTCTTGATTATTTAATTTTTTTAACATGGTTGAAGAGTTAAGATTGCCTGCACCTAAATTAAAGGTCCATGATACCAAAGCATCAAATTGACATTGAACCATAGATCTTTTTACAGCATCATTTACAGCTTTTTCAAATACTTCTACATCTTTAATAAGCAATTCTTCTGCTTCTTGTTGAGTAATAGTGTCGCCTTCTTTAACACCTTTAGTTGAGCCATAACCTATTGTCCATACATCTGCTGCGCATTTGTAGGCTTCTAATTTACAACCCTCAAATTTTTTAATTAAGGTTAATCCCTCTTTTGATATATTCATGTTATTCCTTTTTGTCGCTAGTGTGAGATGCTCCAAAATAGAACGAAATAATTGCACTTGCCAATCCTCCAAGATAACCAAGCACTAAATTAATTAACGCTTCGCTGTTTTGCTCTGGTGGTTGAAGTGTAACCAAAAATATATAACCAAGAAAACCACCTATTGTAAACAAACCTATAATTCTTGCAGTCCAATCTTTACTAAATAAACCTCTAGCGTTTTGTTTGTCTTGTGTTTCTAATTTAAAAACATCAACATCAAGTTCTTTCATTTGAACTTCAAACTCTTGTTCAGCTTTTTTAAGTTCAAGCATTTGTTCTGGTGTGGCGTTTTGTATTGCTTGTTGCACAGATTTTTGGTCGTTAGATACACCCAATACATCTGCTATCTTGTTCATAGCCATTCCGCCTAAAGGCCCGCTAATTGCTGTGCCTAGTGTTGGCGCTACAGCACCTATTATATTTTTTAAAATATTCTTCATAAAATCACCGTTATTATTGCAATAGATAAAGCGCCAATAAAACCAAAGACTCCAAATGTTGCCATTTTAATAGTGTTATTTATTGATGCTATTTCTTGTTTTATATCTGAAAACTCATTAAATGCTGTTTTCCAGCGTTCTTCGTTTTCTTTTTTTGAAACCGCTAAGTCGGCAGCTACATGGCTTGCTGTTATTCTTTTTGTAGTCATATAGTTGTATAGATTTTTAAATATTTTGATTTTCCTTTAACCTTAATAGATTTTAGTGATTTTAACTCAAAATCGCAATTTTTTGCAGTATTTTCACCAATTAGTATATCGACACCAACATCTTTAGTTGCTGACTCTAATCTTGCTGCGGTGTTTACACAATCACCAATAGCTGAATAATCAAACCTAGTATCACTACCCATGTTGCCAATAACAGCCTCTCCAGTATTTACTCCTATGCCAATTTTTAACGGCATATCAGCAACTTGCATATCTTCTTGTATTTTTTGTGCAGCAAGTATTGCTTGGTTTTGATGCTCTGGTAAATTTAATGGAGCATTAAATATAGCCATCATCGCATCGCCAATATATTTATCAACCATGCCACCATGCTCTTGTACTGCATTAGATTGTATTGTTAAAGCTTGGTTCATTAATTCAGTAACCTGTTCTGGTTGTAATTTTTCTGACAAAGAAGTAAATCCTCTAACATCAGTAAATAAAAATGTTGCTTCTTTTTTTTCACCACCAAGTTTTAATAAACTAGGATTGTCTTGTAATTGTTTTACTTGGCGTGGATCAAGATAATGTTCAAATTGTTTTTTTATCTCTTGTCGTAATTTATATTGTTTTTGGTAGTTAAGATAGAAAGAAATAGTAGAAGTTATGATTTGTGACACAAAAGTCCATGAAAAATCAATTAAATATCCTTTTTGAACGCTAAAAACGCCTAAGAAGCCCGTGGTGAGCAAGATAATTCCAACTATACTTGCACCCTTAACCACATTGAAATAATTGATTGTGAGCCACACCAGCGACACAAAAATTAGCAAAATTAATATTTCGGCTGCTAAATGCCAATCTGGGACACTTGGTGAATTTTCTATCAAAATTGACTCAGCTAATGCAGCTTGTATTTTATGTGGTTCTAATAATCCAGTTGGAGTTGCAACTTGTGGCATAACTCCTGGAGCAGTTACACCAACAAAAACAAATTTATCTTTTACATTCATTTCTTGTAATGTGGTTTGTGGTGTATCAACCCAACTAATCCATTTACGACCAAGACTATCTGTTTTAACAGGTGGTATTCCTCTAACAGCTATTTCTTGAATACCAAGATCATTAGTTGTTATTACATAAGTTCTTGCACCTACTAAAGTTTTTAAAACTTCAGTACCAAAAGAACTTACATATCCATCTGGAGTTTTTAATAGTAAAGGGATTCTGCGAACGAGATTATCAACATCAACGGGTGCAGCAGATATACCTTCTTGTATATATTTATTTCTTAGGCTGTCAGTATTCTGTACCACACCCATAGAAAGCATACCACCAATATCAGGTCCTTTGATAACTGTACCAACAGTTTTTGGGTATATTTGATTTGGGTATTCAAATGAAGCCAAAATAGATGTACCATAGGAAAGAGATTCTGCAAAATATTCATCACCGCCAAATCTATCTGGATGCGGAAAACTTATAACCCACCCCACACCTGTAGCTCCAGCATCAATAATTTCTTTATGTATATCTCCAAGCCTTTTTCTTGGTATTGGCCAACCGCCCTCGTTGTTAATGTCTTCTTCTGTAATATTTAATATAGTGAAATAACCAGATGGTTCTTGTTTAGGTACAAGGTAGTCAAAAACTTTTAATTTTAATATTTCTGTAGGCGTACTTTGAAATGCTAATGGCAATGCTAGTATTATAAGCAATGGTAATAATAGTCGCTTCATTTAATCACTCTGAGTGATAGTGATAACACTATCGCTGCCTCCGTTAACTTTAATTATATTTGAAACGCCATCTTGTATCAAAATAACTGTATAGGCATTACTGCCATCTAAATCTACTCTAACACTTTCGTTTACTTCCCTTCTTAAACTTACAAGATTACCAGTTATAAGTGTTGTTATTTGTGTGTCAGGATCTTTACCTAATAAAGTACCAGATATTTGTGTGCTTGTGGCTTGTGCCAATTGATCTTCTTCTTCTGCTATTGCCAAAGCATCTAATACATTAAGTAAATCTTCAAGATAATTTACATCAAGATAATTTATGTCTAGTTCTGTAAACTCTAAATCATCTTCTAAAAAGTCTTCTGCAAGATAATCTATATCTAAGTCGTTAAAATCTAAAACGCTGTCAGTTTTTGTGGTAGTTGTTTCTTCTTCTACAACCACCTCTTCTTTAGGTGGTGTAACAATTAACATATTGTCTATAACATCTAATGTTAAATCTAAGATTACTGGTTTTGTTGGGGTTGATTCAAATACATTTACAGTAGTTGCTTGATAGGGTTTGTTTAGTGTTACTGTTCCCATGCCAGTAGTTACTAATATTTCGCCACTAGATAAACCAAACTTATCAGGTAATAAAATAATTAAACTACGACCAAGTTCATCAACCGTAGCAGTAAAGTCAGTACCACGTATTGCTATGTTGGCTGTAGGTGTTTTTAAAGTAATGTTTTGTTTATCTATACGGTTTAGATTGCCTGTAATAAACCTTGCTGTGCCAAGTCCAAAGGTAAGGGCCATCTTTGATTTGCTTGGGTCGGGATCGTAAATGTATTCATCAATTAAAAGCTGTGAATGTTCAGTTAGTTTAACTGTTGAATCATCAAGAAAAGTAATAGCCATACGACCATTTGTTGTTATGGCTTCATCGTTACTTTGTATAGCAAACTTTAATTTAGCTTCTAGTGGCTCGTTTCTTACTATTTGTGCCGAACCATTGAGTTCAGATATACCACCAATATCAGCAACCGAGGCTTGTACCTTGGTCGTTTTGAATGACACAAACAGTAGAAGCAGAAGTGCCAGAAACGGATATGATTTTAAGCCAGTCATTGTCTTGGGTACTCAGTTGTTGAATATTAAAGTTTCTTGAACCACCAGTATGATCTAACCAAAAATATCCACCTGCTGAAGCATTAACACCTGTACCTGTATAAGTAACTGTGTTATCAGAACCGTCTATATCCATATAGTTGGTTGCTCCATCAATATTAATATTTGATGTAACTGTGTTGTTAGAACCTTGAATAATCCAATCTAAATTAAGAGAAGCTGCCAATGCTGTAGTACCTTGATTTAAAGTAAAAGTATTGCTGCTTCCTGTAACTGCTACGTTGTGGTCAGAGCCATCTGAGCTATATGTATTAGTTGGATCTACTTGAATAGTAAATGCATTAGTACCACCAGTAAAATTATATAAACCTGTAAAATTGTCAGCGTTTATATCACCAAGAAACTTGTTGGTCGCACCAATCATATTGATGTCAAGTGTCATACTGTTACCATCTAAATCAAAAGCGGTTAAACTGCCTGCAGAGCTGTTTAAACCACCAATGATATTAGATATACCTAGTTGTTCTAGGTCTATATTTGCTCCAGTACCAGATTGATCTACGTATATTTCGTTATCAGCCGCGTATGTTGTCAACGCACTCATCATCACAATCAGGCTTATCAATTTTAATTTCTTCATTTTTTAATTCTACTCCTTCATTATTATTTTGTAAAATCCAGAAACCTTTTTCATAACCAGATTCTATTATTTCTAACACACCACCTTCAATAGCTTTCATTAGAGCTATGGTTGATGACTCATTCCTTGCATTACCCATTTCTACTTCTACTAACTCAGTTCCAGCCTCAATAAACTTAAATATGTCCTCAGATTTGCCGTAACTAAATATGGTCTTTTGACTTAATACTTCTAGTAAAACCTCGCCTGTAGCAACAGAAACCATACGTAAACTTACGGTTATGTTGTCTTCTCTGTATTGAACACTTTTACCTACACCTAAATACCTGGCTCCAGAACCACCACTTTCTAAATTAGATTCATAAGAAATTACGGCACCTTCTATTAAAATACCAGCAAATAAAAGAGGTCTAAGAGCTTTCTTTTTTTCGTCCTCACTAGCAGTTTGTTCTCTTGCTGATCTTATAAGCTGTCTTTCTTTGGTTAAGTTATCTAAACCAACTCTTTCAACAACTCTAAAAAATTGACCATTACCAGCGTGTTTTAAGGCTCTAATAAGTAGTGCATTAGGTTGCTGAGTTATTGCGGTACTAAACAAAGCAAACTCGCTGTTACTTTTACGTTGTCCTGTTTGGTCTGTAAAAGCTGTAGGATAAACAGCAACTACAGGACTAATTTTTGGTATAGCTGCGTTTTTAAGTTCTACAGATTGTAAATCTTGAATTGATACTATGTCTTTGTCTGAATATCTTTGCTCGTAAGTATCTTCAAATTGGTCAAATATAGAACAACTAGAAAGTAAAAGTACCAATAGGTATTGTAATTTCTGTAACTGTTCCATCTGATTCTGTAATTTTTAGGGTTAATGTTACACCATCGCTAGTGTATTCTATGGTGTTGCCTTCTAGTGTTATTGTACCTGAACTTTGTGGTGTTTCACCAAACAAGTTATTTACTAACTGCCTTGATAATTCTGCATATACTCTTGATTCAAGGTTACGCATAAATCTTGCAAGTGTAGAGTTTTCTTTCTCTCTTTTTATTTCATCTTGTAATGCTTTTATCTCTTCTTTAAGAGTAAGTTTGCGAGTGTGTTCTTGGTTTTCTATGGTTAAGTAATGAGAGCTAGTACCCATACCGTTAAAACTAGGTGACTTAAATTTGTGAGTTATAGTATCAGCCGCTAAACTTATACCCATAATAGTTGTAAACATAATAGCAACTATAAAAAATCCCCATACAGCTATTCTGGTTTTTTCTAATTCATAAGGATCAATCTTTTCTTTGGTCATCTCTATCCGCCTTGGCAATTTTATTGCTATCTATAAGTTGTGGAACACCTAATATTGTTTTAATTAAGGTGTCTTGGCGTATTATTTCGTTATCTAAACTACGCACTCTATCTATCAATGCTACCAAAATACCATGTTGTGAATCAAGTTTTGTGCCAAGTCGTTCTTCTATAGCTGCAATTTGGCTCTCTACTTTTTCATCTACGGTATCAAGTTTTGTTTCCATACCATCAACAATACGCATGATAAGTTTATAAATAAACCAACCAAGTCCTAACGCTGCTGCAATAGGAAAACCTACTTCTTGAATTATTGTTACTGCTGATTCCACAGGGTTTTAATAGTCACCCCAAACCTTGCTTTTCTTTCCCCCATCATATTCAACAGCGTGACCTTCTTTGATAAGAACATCGCAAATATCTCTGCCGTCTTCTGTATATGGTATACCTAATATACGACCATACTTGCCTTTGCCTAATGATTTAATTTTTATATTGCCTACACACAACTCTTTTAGTCTTTCCTTTGCAGCAAGACCAAGTTTCTTTTCGGCAAGATCACGCGTTCTGCTTTCTGGAGTATCTATACCAGCAAGCCTAACGCGTTGTTTGTGAAGTTTGACATCAAAACCAAGATCCAAAATACAATCAAATGTATCTCCGTCAACAATCCTATCTAGCGTAGCATTGTAACAAATGCATCTGGTGATTTAGCCATTATTTAGATTTTTTAATTCTTTTGGTTGTGTATGCTTCATTAACATCTGGTGTTGATGCATCATCTGCAACATAACGTCCTTTTTTGTTTCTAGCTCTTACTGTAACTCTTTGCGTTCCAGTAACTTTGTCCCACAAGTTTTTAAAAAAACTCATATTATTTATCTTTAGCTTTTAGAACATTTAAAGCACACCAATCAATTGCTTTGTAAAGATAACTAAACCAATGGTCGTCTTTAGGTGTTGGTGTAATTGCGGCTACAACAGAAGCTATAGAAATTATAGCTGTAACCCACATAATTATATTTAATATATCCATTATTTCTCCAATATTTTAAAAGTAAAATTATAACACACCGCATAAAAGCGATGTAATTACTTTTTTTTACCTTTATTTTTTTTCTTTGGCGGTCTACCTTTTTTAGATCCGTAAGTTCCTTTTCCTCTTGGCATAATTATCTCCTTTTCTTTGCTGTCTTAGCAGCTTTTTTAAAAGCTTTTGCTGTTGGTGCGCCTTTTGAACCAACTTTTCTCATTCGTTCTTTTGAGCCAGCTTTAATTCTTTTTCTTTTAGCGTGTATGTTTGCGTATAATCCTTTTCCAGGCATATTATCTCCTTACCATTTTTTGCAAGACCAATATCTTGCGGTTAGTTTACTAGGTGGGTTGCTATCGCACTTGTGCCTAGCACGAAAACTTTTTCTTCTTTTAGGTTGGTCTTTTTTAATCGTCATGTTTGGATCACCAAAACGAATAAGTTTTGTTTTATCTTTTACTTTGGCTACTACAGCAAACTTTTTAGATTTACCTGGTGTTCGTTTTGGTTTGTTAAAACCGCTAAATCTTTCACCTCTGTATGTAATCATTTCAATCCTCTAATGTATGTGGGTTACCTTTGAAGATATTAGTTCTGAGTCTTCTGGTATCTGTAAAAAAACTAAAGCAACTTGCGTAGCTTCTTCTAAATTCTTAGCTTTAATGTCAGCACCAATATAAATTAAATCTCCTTTTAAAAATTCTAATTCGTAAATTTTATCCGTTTGGTTGACCGTTACCATTTGTAAACATTCCTTGTGATTGAGTTTTTGCAACTTGTCTTATTGCTTCTCTATCTCTTTCCATAATTGCATTAATCTCAGCTACATTAACTTGCGCGCCGTACTTAGCTTGTAGTTCAGCAATTTTAATTTTCATGTTTGCTTCTGCTTCATCACGGTTTCTGTCATCTTCCATAATGATTTTCATTCTGTCAGTTTCGGCATCTATAATTGCTTTTTGTCCTAAGTTTTGTGCTTTCATTGCTTCAGCTTGTGCAAGCATTTCTGCTGGATCAGGTTTCTGCTGTTCTGGTTGCATAGGCGGTAATGGTGGAACTTCAGTATTAATAAACGATTTAGCATCTTTAAACCCAGCCATTTCAATCATCTTAGTTAATGTGTTTGCATATTGCTGTAAATTAACCAAAGGATTTTGTGGCCCTAGTGTTTGTAATATTTGTTCTTGTTTTTGTGCCATAGCTGTAAGAACTTGGAATTTTTCTTCATCAGATGATTTAGATATAGCAACATTAACTACCATATCTTTATCTGTGTCCCAATATCTAGGATCTACAGGAATAAACTCATTGTTTAATCTCATTACATCTTGGCCTTCTTGGTGTTTGATAACCAAAGAATTAACCAGTTTAAATAAATCTTTCATACCATCTGCAAAGTGTCTGCAAATAAGTTCTATTCTGCCTTGTGCGCCAGACATGGTTGCTGATACTGCTGAAGCTGTAGAACTTTGCAACGCATCTGCGTTTAATCCAGCACTAGCTTTAGATACGCCAGTTCTGTTTTCTTTAGATTCATCTAAATAAGATAAAACTGGAAAAGCCTCTTTACCAACAAAAGGTACAGTAAATGGTTGCACCATTCCAGGCGCTCTCATTCTAATTGGTTGTCCTATATCGGTGTTTAGAACATCATCAATGTTTACTTGCCCTTCAACTATTCCCATTCGCGGGAAGATGGCGTGGCCTAAACTATCAAGCGTATCTCTCATTATCTGAGATTTAGCCGCTTGGATAGGCATTAGGTAATCTGCTGGACATGAACCGATGGAGGTATGCGGTTCAGGATCGGGACAGAAGAGTGTAATAGGTAAATCATCCCAGGGAATTGTATTAACAATATTTAATCCATTTCCAACGGTACATACCCTTACCCTTTCATCTATGCCATCGCCATCTAAATCATAAAAAACATAATGTTCTACATAAAGAACATTTTTACTATTGCTATCTGCTCTATCAACACCAGTAAAATCTGCGTATGGGTTTCTTGCCTGTTCTAGCTCGTAAGATTCTTCATCTACCTCGCTTCCAGAACCAGCATATTGTTCCATTTCTTCTTTGTCATAACCCATAGCAACTAAGTCGCTTACAGTTTTAATCATTCTGTGAGCAACGTAAGGCGATGAGTGTAAATCTCTTGCGTATCTTGATATTAATATTTCTTCAGTTGGTACGGCTTCGATACAAACTTGGTCTTTAGCTTTTACTCTTCTAATGGTTACATCATAACTAGCTGGAGTTTCTTGTACTATTTCTTCTCCAGTAACTTGATCAAAAAGTGTCATACTTTGCATTTCAACCTTTTCTTTTACCATTTCGACATCAGGATCTAGCATTAATGCTTGATAGGCTTCTGGCGATATATTGGTATATTCATGGGTTGATGCACTAATTGTGTCATCCCAGTAAGCTTTTACATAACCAGTTTTTCTAATAAGCGCATCTTTAAAAACGTCATACATAACTTTAAAACCAGGATTCTTTTGTTGAATAATGTAATTAATGTATTCTGTTTGTTGTTTAGCAACTTCAATGTCTTCAGGGCCGTGAGGTATAAACTCCACTACTTTGTTAGTACCAAAGAAAGTTCGCATGATGCTTGGTAGCATAAACAATACGCTATCTCTAACATCGGTTGATACAAACTCTGATTGCATAGAACTTTGTGCTGATGGGGAGTTGCCTAGATAATAGTCTGTAGCATCTGCTCTTTCTTCGTCTATTTGGTCTATAAAGTCTTTGGCATCATCCATTTCGGATTTCAACACGCCCTGCAACTCTTCTAAGTTTGCATTTTCGGTTACATCCATCTTTTTATCTTTTTTGTCGTATTCCATACTTTATTCCTGTAGCAAGCCTTTGTAATAATTTTTAAATTTTAATGGTTTGTAATTTTTTAAAAAATTTACAAGAATATCCATTTCTTGATCGGATACAGCTCCAGATCCCATAGCAGCCTCAAACATTTCCATTTCTTTATCTGATGCAACTCCAGATCCCATAACGGGTACTCTTAAGCGACCAGTAGGGACAGGAGGCATAGGCATCTGCATACGCTGCGCAGCCTTAAACATTTGCATTTCTTTATCGGATGCAGCCCCAGATCCAATTGTCGGCATATTATAAAGCTCAAGCATTCGCATTAAATTTTCAATATTATAATTCATTTCTTTTTTGTCGTATTCCATAAATTTTTATCCCACTCGTATTATTCTTGATGTCAAGGGTTTCTTGAAATTATACCCTAAAAAGTTCTCGCCACCACTAAAACTTGCAGCTGCACTTGCCATAGTTAATGCTAATGCATCTGCTTTGTCGGGCGATTTTATTCCTCTTTTTTTCATTTCATCTTTTGATTCTATTTTTATTTTACCAGTTGAGGTGTACTTGTAACTTGGTGCGGCTAGCTCAGATACAAGCTCATCATCATTTGGCAGTCTGCAATCACGCTGGGTAAGCCAATCTTTTATAGAAAACCATAATTCAGCGCGTAGGTTTAAATAATTTTTTCTAGTAGCTGGTGCTTCTGCTACATTGATTCCTCTAACTGGTAAGTTTTGTTCTGCAAGCCTATCAACTACGCCACTACCAAGACCAATAACATCAATTAATATTTCTTGTGGTACTTCTAGCGCCGTGCAATCATCGTATCTATTTTTAATTGCACCACATAATTGCATTAAATCCATTGATTTAAAAGTTTTAATTTCAAAAACTGTATTACCTTGTCTAACGCATAGTGCTGAGTTGTCGCCACCAAAACGAGCTACGTCCAAACCCCACACAATAGGTGCTTTTGCGGTTAGCGATACATCTCTATCTATAGCATTTCTTGCTAGTTCTATTGGTATGACACTATCATCATCGGCATTTGGAAACTCTCCCAACACCTCTACTCTTGCAACGGTTGAATCTTCACCATATTGTTCAAGCATAGTTTGAAACAACTTTTGGTCTGTTCCTTCTACGGTTCTGGAGTCAATTTGTTTTAAATTCCAGAATTTACGTTTAGATGTAAAGCTCTCATAGAAAGGCCCTGTGTTTCTACGCGGGTTAGAAAAGGTAAACCAAAAACGATTTTCGGTTGGTTCTGAAAAGAAACCTTCTGATACGCTGTAGATAGGAGCGGGGATACCCGATGCCTCATCCATTATCAGACATACTCCGTAAGATGAATGAATGCCTGCAAACGCATCTGGATTTTCCTCGCTCCAAAGCTGTGCTTGGGCGTAGTAGTAACCAGTATCAATTTTTAAATCTCTTTTTAACGCTTCTTCAAACCAGCTATCTGGTTTTATGGTAGTTGCGGTTTTGGTAAACCAATGGTTGTTTATGGACAGGGTTAGCCATTTACCCAATTCCGCCCATGTTCTTGATCTAAGCTGTTGTTCGGTGTTTGCTGTAACAATTATAGTAGAACCAAGTCTGGTTGATAGCATCCAAAGTATTAACCAAGATACTAAAGCCGACTTTCCTATTCCACGACCACTTGCTACAGCAAGTCTAAACATTTCTGGCGTTACTTCGCCTTGATTTCTTTGTATGTGAGTTGTTAAATCTTTTAAAATTTTTTCCTGCCACTTACGAGGACCAGTAAATTCTTCGAGGGGGGTGTCTTTTTCTCCCCAGGGAAAGATAAATTTGACAAAGTTGTAAGGATCATCCGCAACTTGTGGTGACCATATCTCGGTCATTAGTTGTTTTTCTGCTTCAGCTCCGTATTTCATAGATACTCTTTGTTATTACCTTTAAATATTGTATCAAAAAAAATTAAAAAATTTTAGTTCTACAGTTATATATAATATACCCGCGCGAAAAAATGCAAGGGGGG
>Ga0181418_1000637_pt1 | contig 11736 bp, 10 predicted proteins | sample 41SPOviralmetaG_FD_130143 | JGI IMG/M metagenome (GOLD analysis project Ga0181418, IMG submission 130143) | Marine viral communities from the oligotrophic San Pedro Time Series (SPOT) site, San Pedro Channel, CA, USA - 41 SPOT_SRF_2013-03-13 | ecosystem: Environmental > Aquatic > Marine > Strait...
AAGTCGATTTCATTTACCTCGACTCCTGGTGATACTAAGAATCCCATGTTTGTTTTCCTTTCAATGTAGTTTTAATTAATAAGTGAATCATAATAAGAGTTTTTTCAATAGTTCTATTTATAACTTTACAGTTTTAGAGTTTCTTCCAGTCCTCTATATCATTCTTCATCTTATCATAAACTGTGCCATAATTCTTACCATCATTTATAATACCAAATGGCGGAACATCATCTTCGATCTGACGCATTTTTTCAGAAAACAACATTTCTTTTAGATCAATAGTTGATATATTACCAAAGGCGTCTGACGATACAAACCACGCAAACAAAACTAAATTCATAACCAAGTCGTCATGATTTCCTTGTGTAGCTTCGTACGACGAACCTCTTATCTCAAATGTAGAAAGTTCAGAAATAGTTTCTGCATCCGCAATTTTAAGTTTGCCCAATTCAATTAAATCTTTCAAATTAGAACAGCCAATACGTTTTACACGCTTAGTCATTGTAACACCAACACCACCTTTTTTTACCGACGATTCTACGAATGTATTTTCATATTCATATTCGTAGTATATATCGTTACATACAACCTGTCCAACATCGTTATTTTCTATAACAACCAACGCTTCGTTATATTGCCGTGCTGCTTTCACTATAACATCTGAAAAGATCATAGGAGATATTAAATTATCTCTGTATGTAGCTACCTGTTCGAATCTGCCGTCAGTAATATCAATTATGTTAAAGGTTGAATAATCTTGTCCACGCCCTTTTGATACGTCTACAGTCATGACGTAGGTATGATCTTCTATTGGTTTTTCATAATATATCATACTATTATTGATAGCAACAGGTCTTTCTGGATTTAAAGATAACAAACAGTTAGATGATATTAACGTATTAGCTGTTCCTAAAAAGTTATTCCCATACTCTTGTTCGAACTGCAACTCTGATGTATTAGCAATTGTCTGTTTTTTCCAAGCATCATCTCTTCCAGGAACGTCAAACCAATCAACTCGAGATGACTTAAACTCATTTATCTTTTTCTGCGATCCTTCCCAAATTCTATAAAACATATTACCTACACCATTCGCGGTAGATGTAATAATAACCTTTGTTTCATCACCTGCTGAAATTACAGGATATGTAGATGTGTAAAACTCTGCGTCTCTTTCAACAAAGGCAAACTCATCAAGGAAAAGTAAGTCAATTGAAAGACCACGAATAGAACTTCCAGACGTGGCGGCCGCTACAATTTTTGCGTTATTCGCAAATGTAATATTACCTTTATTCAACTCTTTACAACCTGGCTGCAAAAAGAAAGGCAAATTCTCAAGTGCTAAAGTAATTCTTCCTAGCATTTCTCTTGCAGTTGCACCTTTATTTGCAAGTATCGCTATAGTTTTTTCAGGATTAAAAATGGCGTACCATAGAATATAAATGACTGTGGTAATAGACTTACCTGATTGTCGACAAGCTAAAACAATATTAAACCTATTCTCGTTAAACGTTTTGAAAAGTGTCTTTTGATAAGGATAGGGTTTGAATTCTACTAATCCTTTACTTGGCGCAATCACCTTAATGTATTTTTCTGCAAAATACATAGGACTACTCATACATTTCATGTATTCTTCTATCTCTTCTTTTGTGAAATTCTGGTTGACACCCTCACCTTTCACAAGAGCATTGCCCATGTATCCATCACCTGCCATAATATAATTACTCTGTTATGTTCTTTATATTCTTATTATGTAAAAATTTTTGAAGCTCTGCAGTTGATCCTACGAAAATAGAATTATTAGTAGTTTCAGCCGCGTTAGCTCTTTGCTTTTCCTGTGTTATATCTTTTCTAACCTTTTGTAATTTAACTAAGTCCTGTGTCATATTACTCGCGTCTTTAATCATATTTGATAAAACCTCAAACGCTCGAGGATGCTCTGACTCAGAAGCCAACGCCATCATTTGATTGATCGCCTCTGACGATTGGTCTATCAGCTCTTTCATTTTTTCTCGCGAATACTCGACATCAGTTTCGGTATCACTTATAATTTGACCTTTATCAACTTCGGTCTTTGGTTTTTCTATGATATCGAGATTTTTTTCGAGTGCATTAAGTATTTCATTTTTAGCCATGATTAAAATCCAAATGTGGTAGTGATTGTATCAGTAGGATCTATAGGTGGCTCATCGCTATCTGCGACTTTTACACGCACGTTTTCTTCACCTGTAGGATTAGCAGCTCGAAGCGCTGCATGATTTTCAGTATCACTATAAAAATGTGTGTCTACTTGACGAATAATCTTACCCTCTGTTACACCTCCAGTAAACTTGACTTTCATAGTAAAATCAAGTGAATATATCAATGTTCTTCTAGTTTGAAAGTCGCCTTCGTAATCATCTTGTATTGATGTGCCTGTAAGTATAATAGGAACATCAGTTAGTGTTCCGGGCCCTTCCATATCCTTTATAGTAACTGTATACTCAGGTGTAAACGTTGGTAGTATCTGTTCAAAAATTTGAAGAGCATCATCTTGATTTTTAGCATATATGTTTAATTGCATACTTATTGTATAAGGCACACTTTGGAAAACAACATTAGACTGTGCGGTTTCTCCTGCAACCGGCAAAACTCTTTTATTCAATCGATTTAATTTCGTGGCAGAATCAAAATCGATTGATGTAATTTCAAAACTCATCCTTGGCAATTTAATTGCAATCGATTTATCAGTAGCTGCAACAGTGTCAGCCTGAATACGCGCAAGAAACTTTTTTCGTGGTCCATAAGCAATAGGCACACGCTCTTCAGTAGTTCCTAGTCTTACAACCTTTATGTTATTAAAGATTGTTCCAAAAACAGCAACTGCTTTCTTCATTGTTTGATTATAGAAGTGTGTTCCGTTAAACATAATATTAACTTGTTATATCTGGTTCTCCAAATGGATTAGTTTCAGTAAAGTCTATAAAGTTATTTCCAATTGTTTCAAAATCTATGTTTTCTGCATATGGATCATTATCAGCTATCTCGTTAAATCCTCCAATTGCCGTAACTTCGTATGAAGCACCTGAATCAGAACCAATAACGTTACCGACACTTCCAGCAGTAATAGCAAATCCTGTGTTTGTACCATCACTTGCAACCGCACTTGAAACATTAATTTCTCCAGTTCCTACAACCGAAACTTCTCCAGTTATTGTCAGTGAACCATTTGTCTGTGTAACATCTTCTCCTCTATTATATGTTCCACTACCACTGCCTAAAGTTAGTTTTGTACGAGAAGCATACTTTGTTTCAAAGTCATCCACTTCTGCAATACCAGTATCAATCGCTTCATTGCCGTATTCGAACAATTCACAAGTTAACTTGAATGTTGGAAGATTAGATAATTGATAAAATGGATTATCATCTTCTACATAGGTGATTTGGAATAATCCTTTTACTAATGGAAAATAAATTAAATCACCTTCTTGAGGGCGTGCTTCTGCAGGTGACTGGAATCTACCAATAAGTTCTTCCCACCTTCTTGTGGCTAAGACCATAGTCATTGAATCGCGTATTTCTACGCCGAATTTAGAAAGTAAATCGCCATCACCCTCAAAACCATCAGTGTTTTCAAGATACATTTCAATTTGATAAGCACTACCAAATTTACTTAACGCGTCCTCGTTGAATATTGAATCGGTATTTACTATTGTACGAGGAATGTAATACGCGTCATGCCCGTATATCTTAAGAGCCTCTATCGTAATATCTTCGTAGAGTCTTTTTTCGGGTGTAGTTCCTTGAGAAAAATATACATTACGTGGCATAATCAATTAACCGATAAAGTCTAGTGGAGGCATTTCGTGTCTCAACTGCATCTGTTCTTCCAGCTGTTGAATTTCTTCTTTGGCATCATCAAAAATTTGCCGTCCATTTAAAGTAACACCGCCAGGCAAAACCATTCCTTCAAACTTAATTAGATTTAATCCCCACTGTCTTTTGAAGAGTGCAGTAGTATACTTTTTAACAAATGCGTCGTTATAAACATCGGTATATGTTACAGGATCAATCGCTTCATACGCGTCAAACACAACATACTTTCCTTCCATATCTTTTAAAGTATCTTTAGAAAGAAAGTTAACTCGGTTTTTATGGCGTGACCATTCAATAATTTCATAAGTACCATTAATGTTTCTTTCTATTAATGACAAATATTGTTTAGTCATTTCATAATTTATGATACCACCTGAAGGATTACTCAAATCAAATAAATCATTTAAATGCATTTGATAATCTACTGAGAACATATTTGTTCCAGAGTTTACATTATCTGTATGAAAAACATTATTAATTGAAAGAATATTTTGATTGTTTTCTATACTAATATAGCCGTTATCGATATCATCTTGTGTTACTGGGTGTTTACGCAAATTGCGAACAACAGCATCACCATGATATTCTTGATAATATTGAATAGCTTCATCGACACGATCTTCTAACTGATCATCATCTACATTAATCTCAATGACTGGATGACCTAAAGATCTTAAACAGTAATCTATCAATCCTTGTCTGTTTGTTGGTATAGCCATAATTCTATTTATTAACTTTCAGGTGCTGTACTATCAAAAGTTACACCAGGACTTACAATCACTTGGCCTTCTGTTACGCGTGTTACAACTGGAGGAGAATCATTCGTATGAATAATAATATCATATACATAACGTCCTGGTTTCAACGCTGCGGTTTCTGCTGCGGTTAGAGAAACATCTAATTCGTTATTTGTATCATCAACCGCAATAGTGAATGTACCCTTTGTGGTACCATCGTAAGATTTTGCAAGTGTGCCTTCAGCGCTATAACCACTTAAGTCGGTTAAGCCTAAGAGCTTTTCTAAATCAATCGTGTGAGTAAAATTTGCACCTTGATCTACATATAAATTTTCGTAAGTTGCCATTATTCGGTTTCTGATGGAATAGCTATTACTTCATACGTTAAATTGTTATCAACAATGTATTGATCGATTTCTTCTGAAGTACCAACCACAATCTTAATGTGTGTAGGAGTAGCAATACTAACTGGACCTTCTTCAATACCACCTGATATTTCAGAACCATTTATTACAATAGCAAATTCGTTTGCTAAAACATTTACTGATTCATTTGTATATTCTTGTATAGCCATAATTTTATAGGTATCCGGTTACTGTAAATCCTATTTCCACTAATCTGTTTTTAGCGTCTACTACATTCACGGTGTTTCCAGCAGAATCAACAAAGGTTGTACTTATTGCCGGCCCAAGTGTTGCGCCATTTACTCGTATTGAAGGAGTATTATATGTTATGCCATTAACAGTATTACTTATTGTTTGAGGTGATGCTCCAGTTGGACTATTGTTAATATTCGAAGTAATCATTGTAAGATGAGCATCGTAAAAAGCTTTTAATATAGTAGTCTTATGAGTTTTTAATAATTTTGTTTGAGAAACATTAAACACTCTTAAATTTGAAGTTACACCAAACCCACTTGCAACAGTTTGAACGCCTGTCCATGTTTGGTAAGTACCTGTTACTCCATAATCAGGACTTTGTCTATTAATTGCGTACTCACTTAATTTGGCGTACCCGCTTAAATCAGGAATCACACTACTCGCGCTAGAATTATTTTTAGTAAGTCTAAAGGTTTGAATATTTGTTGGAAGAGTTTGTAAGTTAAGTCCAGTAAATTCGTTTTGGCTGAGATCTATAAGTCTGCAATTTGCGTTTGAAGAAAAGTTTGGAAAATCTCCAGAAAGTTTATTCTGTTTAAGATTAACTACTTCAAAAGTATCTATGTGGCTATAATTAGTAAACCCTGCCAAATCGTGGTTTTGGCCATAGATGCTTTTAAAAATTCTAAAAGCAGACAGATCGATAGTGCCGCCAAGCTTAGGAAATGATGTGCCTAAGTTTAAACTTGTAATATTTTCTGGATTTGTGACTGATATACTTGGCATATTATTTACCCGAAATGAATTGTACTGTTGAACTTATAACATTACCGAATAGCTCAAATCTGTTGGATCCGCTCCCTGAGTCATTCTTAACAATCTCAATTTTTCTATTACCTTCTAATAGGTCAACTTCAACTAATCGCGGAGTGTGCTGTGCCGCATTTGATGGAGATGTATATTCTAGTGTACCATCAACATATATATAAAAACCATCATCATTTGCATAATTATACCATGTAATGGTGGTGTTAGATAATACTTTAACATTCATCGTATATAATAAAGAATTAACTGATGAATAATAGTAAGAATTGTGGGCGATATCAATTGTGCCTCTAGAATACATATCGTGAATTGACACAGCAGTGGTTGCAAAATGTGCAGGGTGAGTATAATTATTCTGATCCGCAACTTCTACTGTATAAAACGCTGGCTGGATTACATCTACCCTTGCATCTACAACTGCGGCCTCTGCGTCCACATAAGCTTTAGTAGTTAAATGGGTGTCTGCGGTTGGTGTTGCAGCTATAACATTTCCAGTTGCGGTGATATCACCACTCGCCGTTACATCAGTTGCTGTTACATTTCCACCAGAATTTATATCTATTCCGCTTGTAGTTTGAATTGTACCACCTGCTGTAAATACTCCACTCACATATGCGTTACCACTAACATCTAAAACTTCATTTGGTGCAGTGTTATTAATACCAACTCTACCCGAACGGTCGATCACCATTCTTTGTGCTAAACCTTGACTGTTAGTTGTAGTAGAACCATTTACAGTTCCAGCCGTTGCAAAAATTAATTCACCGTCTCCATAATGACCATCTGTAGCTCCTCCAACACCAAGAGGAGATCTACAATAAATTCCTCCTGTAGTAGTACGATATTGACCACTTGCCTCTGCGCTACTTTCACGTGAACCAAATAAAATGCTTGGTGCAAAAGTTCCTGCGTTTCCACTAGAGTTATATAAAAGTATACCATGAGATGTTGGATTCCCTACAGCATCATTATTAACAGAAATGAGAAGAGGAAATTCATCTTTAGTTGAGGTAGTGTTATTTTCCCCATCTGTAGCGGTACCAAGTGGATCATAGTCAATAGCACCTTCGGTGTCTTTAATATAAATCTTATCTCCGCCGGCTGGTGTGTTTGTGTCCCATTCATCGCCAATTAACAACTGATTTGCTACTGCTGCACTTCCAGCAACATCGAGTTTTACGTCAGGAGCTGCAACACCAATGCCAACGTTACCATTTTGCAGAATTGTTAAAGCCTGTAATTGGGAACTACCATTGTCTGTAAAAATTGCTAATTCATTATCAGAATTACTTCCAAGATATTTAATTGAAAAACCATCAGCGCCTGAAGTTGTTTCACCGTCTGCGTTATCTACTCTTAAAAGCGCAATATCTTCACCATTCGCTCCTACGCCATCTGAACCAATTCGAATCGCGGTACCGCCAGTGGTTTGATTAATACGAAGAGTGTTATATGCAGATCCTGTATCTCCTCCTAAATCAAGTAAAAACTCAGGTGACGTGGTATTAAGTCCTATCTTTGGCTCTTCTGAATTGATTGAGTTAACATAGATTGTGTTATTACTATTTTGATAAGTATCGTTTACCGCTTTAAGATTGTCGGCCTCGTCTCTATAAAATAGTTTGCCGTCAGCGTAATTCAACGCTAACTCACCATACTCCAACTCGCTAGCCGCAGGTTGAACTCCACTTATTCCACTTCTTGTTAATTGTATTTGTGATGCCATATTATCTATTTATTAATCCATCATTATTGGTGTAAAATCATACGTGTATGCTCTTCCATCCAAGTTGGAGTTCCATCCCCAGCCCATATACCCTACAGCAAATATTCTTCCATCAGATAAGTGTATGTGAGTATTTGCACCTGTACCATATTGTCGATTGCAATGAATAGTAACTACTTTTTCGAGTAAGTCTGAACTGAATTTTACGCGATACGCTGTGGCTCTACCATCAACGTTTTGATTTGAAAAGTTCCTGTTATTAGCTCCATTTTGATATCCAAGATTTCCGTTTCCGTTATAGCCACTCGACCAAAGCTCGAGCTTATTCGTAGATTTGTTTCTTGCTAATACATAGTAAAAATTGTTTGTATTTCCATTGGACCAATATAGATCTTGAATAGAATAGGACGTGGTATTAAATACTGTGTGGCTGAGCCTAATCATCGATGAGTAATCCGTGGCATTTATATAAAATTCTTTATCTATTTCTTCACCAAGGCTGTCTTGATGAGAAGCTATAATAAGTGTACCGTCACCATCGCCACTACCAGCGTTGTTTGTAATAACATAGTTAGCTCTACGGTTTTTGTTGCTGCTATCCCATATCTTCGTTGCATAAGCTATGTAATCTCTTGCTGGACCACCAAAATATCCACCGTGATTCTCGCCCCATGCATACACATCGTGGTTTGAATCAATCGCAACAAAATAGGTTCTCCAGTCTTCTCCGCCGGCATATAGTTTTGTAATGTTTTCTAAAGGTACACCAGCACTTGTTTGCACTTCTGACCAATGATAATTATTAATTACATTAGTTTTTGCTCCAGCACCGCCTTGTCCTGCGCCACCATAACCTGCAACATAGACTCTACCACCAGCCTTGCCAGGCAAGGTTTCACCTAAAATCGCAACAGTGTCCCAATGACCTCCACCGTAAGAACCAATAGCAGCTGCGTCAGTAACTTTTAAAAGTTTAACAGCCGAGGCAGGTGTTGTTGTAATGTCGTCGTTCACATCAAGCATAGGATTCATTACGTGTGACTTGTAAAGTCTATTCGTAGCTAAATTGTATGGTCTACCCGCAGCCGCTGTTTCGGCATTCGTCAGCGATTCACGAGTTCCTATTATTGTTTCAGGCCCTGCTGCGGTTTCCGCATGACTACGCGTAGCGGTCCCATTCGCAAGATCGCCATAGTCATTAACGCCGTGGCCCCAAAAATATCCTAGATCATCAAGTGCGTAAGCAACGTGTGACTGAATATCACCCGAGTGAACGATTTTACTCATTTTGCAATTATTCGATTCGCAAAAACTTCTTTCCCAAGAGTTAAAATATATTGTTTGGTGACGAATTGAAGCAGATGAAATAGAAGCAGCGCTGTATCCATATCCTACAGAATATGTTTTTCCTGACTTTGCGATAACGTGAGTATTGTAATAAGAAATATATAGTTTATCAACCTTTTCATCATCAGGTAGCATCATTTTGGCTCGATAACTATGACCGTTGCTATGATTTGCTCCTGTGCGATACACGCTATTGCTGTTTCCTCCAATGACAACATCATCTTCATCATCGATATAGCAAAACGCGTCGTTGTATTGTGGCGCCACAGTATGGTGTTTACCAGATTCTGATTCAGTTGCTTTCTTAAAGTTGCCTCTCTGGCGTGCACCGGTTTGAAGAATACTTCCATCTTCAAACATGATTGCTTTCATACCATTTATAATTACACCATTTGTATAATCACCAAATGAATTTGGCGAAATGGCGTTGTAGTTAATAATAAGAGTATCGTTGTTTTGGTCAAGGCCTGTGTCATTTATCGTTGTAACTGTTTTACGATCACGGCCATTTAATACGGGATCACCTTCTCCAGCGCCGCCGCCATGTACCAAAGCTCTTCCTTCGTGTGAATTAGTTCCAGCACGTGTTGAGTTATTGAGTTTAAAGTCGGGGCCCGTTGTTGTAATAGTTCCAGTTATTGCAGGATTCGTTCTAATCGATACTTTACTGTTATTATCTAAAGCAATACTCGTGTTGTCAGGATCTACATCTAAATGAATTGTACCGTTAACAGGAGAAATAACCGTTTGACCATCACCTGAAGAATTAGTCGATACCAAACCACTACTTGCGATATCAATCTTAAAATCTATTTTAGTATTCTTTTTAGCTTTAATGTAATACTTAATTGCGATGTAAGGCTGAATACGATCTGCAGCTGTTAAACTAATATTGTGAGAGTGAGCGGTTGTACCTGAAAGACTCGATAAATCGTTCTGAGTTGTTGTACCTCCATTTATTCCGCCGTCAGCACCACCACCAGTATATGTTGTATGACTAATGCCTGAATCTTGCCTTCTTCCGTCAGATCCATGTGAATACTCTTGTATACTGGTTGCATCACTTCCTAATGTGTTTTTATTTGCAGCGACTGTACTTTCACTTCCACGATTAGCGTCACTAACAGCAACGAAAATCTGACCTGCATTATCAACGAATTTGTGACGGTGAGAAGGAATCTGATCGATAGTTAAGGTGTGATCAAATGTACTAGTTGAAATATTAGTATCTCCTCCATAGCTACCGAGGCTACCTGCATTAAACCCAGCCGCGGCTTCAGTCCCTACTGGAACTCTACCTCTATAGTCAGGAAGCTGAAAGTCACCATTATTTTCACCCGCGCTACCACCGTAAGTATATTGTATTACATCAAACAGGTCTGAGTACTCGCCGTCTTTTGAAACAAATGCCCCTTCACATAAAAGATAATTAGTATCATTTGTAAGTCCGCCTAAAGCAATAATAGAACCAACAGGCATAACTTCTTCAAACACTGTTGTAGTTTGTTCTAAACCACCTGACTGCTCGAAAAGCGTTGCAGCATTCTGCCAAGCAAGATCGCCGTTTGTAGTTGCGGATGTAAGCACCGCGTTATTAATGGCAGGAGGACTCGGAACGGTGTATGTTTTAGTGCCAAGAATAAGTTCACTTCCTGCCTTTACTTTATCTGAAGTTAGCTGAGTCGCTGATTCAACTTCAGTGCTAACTGATAGTTTAGTAATTGAACCAACTAATTCTGAACCGCCGACTGTAACTAATTGATCAAAGGATGCAGCAGAAGTAAATTGTAAAGGCGTTGAAACAGCTGTCGATAAACCATTGATAGGAACATAAATTTCAGCTAAAGATGCAATGTCTGTGTTGATCTTAGTTGTAAGTGTACCTTCAACAACTTCAATTTCACGCTTAAGACTGTTAGTCTTTTTACGCCAGACATCGAAAGTATCGTCACCGATAATTCCGTTTCCGAAGTCCATTATATCTGATTCTTGTATTGCCATAGTTCTATTTATTATATTATTTTGTCATCACTGCGCTATTTCTTCCATTAACAGTGAAGCCCTATTTAATCCACCAAAGGTAGGTGTAGTATCTAACGTGGTGGCGTGTGATCCATCTCCTCCAAATTTAATAGTATAAACGTGTTCGTTAGTACTTGCTGAATTAAAATACCAAACTTCAGTACGTCCCGTATATCCCATGTGAGGTTGCATAAAATGGCTTACAGCTACAGGAGTGGTATCCTCAAATAAAACAACAGTAACTCCATCATTTGCATTTGCGTTTCTAAACTGTGCTTTTAAAGTAACTTTAATAATACTAGAAGTAGATGTAGGTGTCATTGTAATACTAAATCCTGCGTCTGCACCTTCACCAAACTCTGGGAGAGTTTCATCTTGTGGAATCACCGTTTTGTGAGAAACCTCAGTCGTAGTCTCATCGAGTATGAATTGAATAATTTCTCCTGGTCTAAAGGATTTAGCTTTTAGTTTTAATTGACCCGATTCACCAAATTCAAAATCATTTGTATCAGCGTGTAACTTAATTCTATTAACGTTTGATTCTGGAGAATCTGTTAAACCATCTAAGCTATTTAAAAGATTAACAGTTCCAGCACTCTCTGCACCTGGCGACCCGATTAATATA